>Ga0209000_1000303_pt1 | contig 55518 bp, 58 predicted proteins | sample RifGroD2_FD_183998 | JGI IMG/M metagenome (GOLD analysis project Ga0209000, IMG submission 183998) | Groundwater microbial communities from Rifle, Colorado, USA - Groundwater D2 (SPAdes) (version 2) | ecosystem: Environmental > Aquatic > Deep subsurface > Groundwater | place: Rifle, Colorado... | reverse complement strand
GCAAAACAGGCAAATATTAATAAAACACCCGGAATAATAAATTTTTTTAATTTCATATTTAATCCTCTATTTTCCTGTATCAAAAATCTTAAAACTATTATAATATAATTATTATTGTCATAAAAATTTGATTGAATTTTAAGAAAGGCGTATATGGATTACGAAACTATAATAAGCCGTGTCCCAATGGTAATAGAAACTACCAGCAAAGGTGAAAGGGCTTTTGATATTTTCTCAAGGCTTTTGAGAGAGCGGATAATCTTTCTTGGCGATGAAATAGACGATGATCTGGCAAATGTTATAGTTGCGCAGCTTCTTCTGCTTGATTCGGAAAATCCCGAAAAAGATATTATGATTTATATAAACAGCCCCGGAGGCGTTATTACTTCCGGCATGGCTATTTACGACACAATGATGCACATAAGATGTGATGTAAGCACTATTTGCATAGGCGAAGCCTGTAGCATGGGAGCATTTTTGCTTAATGCGGGCACTGCCGGAAAACGTATTGCGCTTCCTCATGCAAGAGTTATGATTCACCAGCCTTCCGGCGGCGCAAGAGGCCAGGCTACCGATATCATGATTGAAGCCGCCGAAATTGCAAGAATAAAAAAAGAAATGAACGAGCTTATGGCAAAACACAGCGGTCAGTCTTTGGAAAGAATTGAAAAAGATGTGGAAAGAGATTACTTCTTATCCGCCGAAGAAGCTAAAGCTTACGGGCTTGTAGACAAAGTTCTTTATAAAACAGAACCTGTAAAAAAAGAAGAATAAAAATACTACGCATATATAAGCATTAAAAAATGTGAGGTTATCAATCCTCACATTTTTGTTATGGAATTGGTACAAATTATTTTTACAAAAATTTACTTAAGTTTTTTGGATACCAGTCCGAAATAAAAAATATAAATTTATTTTAGTGCGGGTTTTTTATCTTGATAGGAGAAATGTTTTGAAACACAGTAGCGATTGGTCAAACGATTTTAGTTATGAAGGTTTTGAGGACACAAACAACAATCATGAAATTTTAGGAGATGCTCATGAAGCATTGAACCGTTTTTACCAAAAAGAAACCAGAAGGAGTAAAGCAGTCAAGCCTAAAAAACCATACTGGCAAGAAAATCGCGAATATTAAAAAATTTATTAAAAATTAATCATAATTGAAAGGAGTATTTTATAGGGAAATAGGGAAAAAATTAAATAAGTTGTGGACAAAACCTCCGCTTAGTCGGAGGTTTTTATTAGTTTGCCTTTTTTGATTATTTCCTGATAAAGAAAATCGCCTTCTGTGGCTTTTTGGTATTCTTCAAGCGAATAAGGTCTTGGAGAAATGTCATAATCTATAGCCATGCTGATTTTTTTCAACAAAATTGATTCATTAACAAAATCTTTGCCAAAATCAGGTGATATTACTGCAATATCAATATCACTGTCTTCGTTTTCTTTATTATGAGCGTAAGAACCAAATAACACAGCTACTTCAACTCTTATATCTTTTTGCTTAACAGCTTTTATAAAGTCTTTGACTATTTTGGAAGCTTGCTTTTTAACCATTCAAAAGTCCTCTTTGTTTTTTCAAGGGTTTCTCTTGTATTTTCTTTGTTTAAATTCGCTTTCAGTTCTTCTCTTTTTTCGGAATATCTTGTTTCAATATAGTATATGTTTAAATATGCAAATAAATCTATGGTTTCTTCAGGACAGTCTTCAATTATTCCAACACTTTTAGCAAGAAAAAGCAAATCATGTTTAAACGGAGGAGTTTTATCCATTTTATATTGATAAATTGCTTTTAAAATTTTTTCAATCCCCTGCTGGCACATAAATATGCACCAGAGGAATTGATTCCCCTCCAGATTCCATTCAGCAGCACTTATATCGTCTTCTGCTATTTTAAGCCAGTTATTTATGCTATTAGACAAATGTTAAATCCTTTTTATAAATTTGTATTAAAATTATATGTAATTTTATAACTAATATCAATCAAAGGATAAATTAATGCTCAAAAAATCAATAATTTTATAGCTTATACTTAATAAACTGCAAATTTTCTTTGTTAATAAATACATTTTTATATAAAATTAATTTGACTTATTAACTTAGAGAGAAAATATGCCTTTATATAAACGGTTTGATAAATTTACAAATGAACAAATATTTGATTTTATAAGTGAACATTTAAATTCTTTAGAACAAGAAAAACTTGAGCATGATTTTAAAAAAGGTATAGAATTAACAAAACTGTTTGATAGTACGCAAAAAGAAAAATTTAAAGAATCTCTGGCAAAAGATTTATCAGCTTTTGCTAATGCCATAGGCGGGGTAATTATTTACGGTGTCAAAGAAAATAAAGGCATTGATACAGATATAAAAATTGGTAAATTTAAAAAAGAAACACTTGAACAAGTAATCAATGATCTTACATTGCCTAATACGGATGCAACCGTTAGGGTTATTAAAAATATTGAAGATCAAGATTCTTGTATTGTTTGTATTATTGTCCCGGAAACCCAAAAAGGAGCAATACAATCAAAAAAAGATTTTAAATATTACCGCAGATATGGAACTCATAATAATCCTATGCTTCATCATGATATTCAGATGATAAACAATAAAATTGTTCATCCAAAAGTTGAATTGATTGATTATAACTATAGTTTGGATTTAAATATTGAAGATAAAGCAGTTCTATCAATATCCAATATAAAAATTAAAAATACTGGAAGACTTTTTGCCAAACATGTTGCATTATCTATTGGTATTCCTGATAAATTTAGTTTTAAATATTGGAATAAGATATCTGACAGAATATTAGATGATAAAACACTACTAAGAGAAGTTCAAAGTTTATTCCCTGATTTATCAATTCAATTAAATGAAAATATAAATATAAGTTTTCTTAGACCTAAAGATTATGAAAAAAATGTTTTTGAAACAATTAAATTTAATGTTTATTCAGACAGTAGTACTTCTGAAGAAATTATTTTATTTGTAAATATATTGGGGTTAAAAGAGTATAGAGCAAAAAAAATGGTTTTAAACAAAGAAGAATTAATTGAAAAAAATATTATTACAATAGATATAAAAAAAGTTTTAGAATGGCTTAAAATTGATGAAGAAACACTTTTAAAACATTCAAAATATTTAACAGAGCAAATAGCTTCAGTTAGAACAGATTCTTCGGGCTAAAGCCCTCAGAATGACAGAAAGTTAAGTATGGTGGTTTTGAATGAAGAAACTCGTAACCGGGTTTCAGGGGTGGTAAATCCTTTTATAAAAACAACCTATTTAGCTTCCTCTGCGAAAGCTGAAACTATATCCTCAAGCCACTTCCTGCCAAGCAAAAAACTCTGCCAATCAATTTTTTCATCAGAAGAATGAATATTTTCCAGATTTGCAAGCCCTGCTATGACAGGAATAAACGCCTTACCCGAAGCATTTTTCTTCTCGTTGGCGAAAACATGAGTTTCCGCTCCGGCATGAAAAGAACTTGGAACAACTTTCAAATTCTGTTTTGCTCCTGCTTTTATCGCTATATCAGTCAAGAGAGTGTCTTCGTTTTTTACAAAAGGCTTAAGATGTTTGTAAATTTCTAAATCAATTTTAATTAGCCCCGAGTATTTTTCATTTGTTTTATTGATTATATTTTTAATTTTTTCAAGCAACTCCTGCTCGTTTTCAGGCTCGGAACTCCTTAACGAATAAGCAATTTGGGCGTCAGGTGAAATTATATTCAGGGCAGAGCCTTTATTTATGGAATCAAGAATATTTTTAGCGTCATACTTTGCAGGAATAGGCTTATTTTCTTTGCCCAATTCATAAGCATCCTTAATAGCTTCCGCTGCGTAAGTATTGACAGCACCTCCTGCAATTACACCTGCGTTTATGGAAGTTATAGTTCCTTTTTCACTGCTCTTGATAACCCCTTGCGGAATCTGTGAATCAAGCTCGGAAAGAACTTTTATTGCGCTGATTCTGGCTTTGTCATGGATGTTAATGCCTGAATGTCCGCCTTTTCCTCCACTAACTTTGATATAAAGATTTGTAAATCCTGCACCTTCACAGTCCAGTTCACCCAAAGTTTCACCATCACAGATAATTGCATATTTTGAATTTAATATAGAAGTGTCTAAGTTTTGCGCACCCGACATTCCCATCTCTTCATCACGTGTAAAAGTAATTTCAATAACTCCATGAGGGATTTTTGAATGATTTATTGCAAGATCAAGTATTGCAGCAACACCTGCCTTGTTGTCAGCGCCGAGTGTTCGGGCTTTGTCGGTTTCTATAAATTTCCCATCATCCGAAAGCCTTATATTAACTTCTTCAGAACCCCCAACCACATCCATGTGCGCTGAAAGCAAAAGCGAAGGAACTTTTTCACACCCTTTTATCGCAGGAACCTTCGCAATTATGTTTTTAAATCTGTCATATTCTGCAATAATTGAATTTTCCTTAAAAATTTCCAGTATCCTTTGCGAAAGGCGATCTTCTTTTAGAGACGGCGAAGGTATTTCGCAAAGTTCCACGAACAATTTAATGAGATTATGAACTTTTGTTAACTCCCTGAGTTCCATAATTCCCCCTTTTTTTATGTCGATTTTATAAATTTAATTTTATCATTGTTTTTTATTCTATAATATTGTTGGAAATATGCATAATAAAAATTTATGCCAAAGTTATAATAAAAGGAGAACAACGATGAGCGATTATGTATTTAAATTCAGAAAAGGCGAAGTTGAGATTGAATTGAAATCAGATGATCCGAAATTTATTGAAGACCAGCTTGATAAATGGAGAGACGCTCTTTTAAAAGATTAATTTATAGCAGTAACTGTTTATAATGTTGTCATATCGGTGTTTTACACCATTTTGCGGTGACATTAATTGATATTCTAGAGTATTTGTAGCTCGGGGGTTATTAAATTTATATGCCATTTTATAGTTTTATTATGAAAAAAGGTAAATATATGGTTGAAATGACGTCAGATGACGTATATTTTGCCAATAGACAGGTTGATAGACTTTTTGAAAAATTGTTAGCAATGAAAGGAAAGCTCAGAGTAGTTCTTCCTTCAATTGATGCTGAAAAAGTCGAAAAAGAAACAAAAGAATTAGAACAACAGCGTTTAATAAAAGAATTAACACCTGATCGTACAAAAAAAGTGGAAAAACAAGAAGATGATTCTGTAAAACCACAAAAAGAAGAGCCTGAACAGGCTGTTAAAGAAGTAAAAGAAGTTGCTAAACCAGCTGAACTCGAAAAACCAAAACCACTTCCTGCAAAAATCGAAAAAGTGGTTGAATTAGTTGATGAAACAGAAGAGCAGGAAGAGCCTGAAATTCTTGCTGAAGAAGAGGATGAAGCCGCTGAAACAGTTGAAGAAGTGATCGAAGAAGAACTTGAAGAAATTGTTGAATTAGTTGATGAAATAGAAGAACAGGAAGAGCCTGAAATTCTTGCTGAAGAAGAGGAAGAAGCAGCTGAAACAGTTGAAGAAGTAATCGAAGAAGAACTTGAAGAAACTGTTGAATTAGTTGATGAAATAGAAGAGCAGGAAGAAACAGAAATTATTGATGATGAAGAAAAGGAAGAAGCAGCTGAAGAAGTAATTCAAGAAGGTATACAAGGTAATATTTTTGAAAATATTTTAGCTGAAAAAACGCAAGAAATAGAAGAATATTATGAAGAGGAAGAAAAGACAGTTAAAGAACCTCCAAAAACAAAAAAAACATTTACTTTTAAAAATATAGTTACAGAAAAGATTAAAAATCTTAATCCTGATAAGAGTGCTCCCAGACAAAAAGCCGGATTTAAAACCAGAGAAATTGAAGAGCCGGAAGAACAAAGAGTAAAGCCTCATGATATTGTTTTTGAAGAAGATGAAGAAATAGCCAAAATTCTTGAAGAAAAAATCAAAAAAAGTATTCCTCAGCAAGAAAATAAAACTATTTCTGTTGACGAACAAGAAATCACGGCTGTAGAAATAATTGAACCTGATTTAACTTATGATGAAGAAGAATCCGATGAAACTGATTTGACAACTCAAGAATTCGAATCACTGGGAGAACTTATAGCGGTTAAAAAGCCTCAATCCAAATTGGATTACTTGTTATTGACAGCTTATTATCTACAAACCAGCGAAAGTCTTTTTAAATATTCTCTTAAACAGTTAAATTCCAAGGCAATGCCTTTTCTTGGTTCATTAATAGATCATGCAATTATTCATAATGCAGTTGCGCAAGATTTTATAGAAGTTGTTCCTGATTATAACGGAACGTCAGAAGTTACAGAATACAGATTGACCCTGCTGGGCGAAAATTATTTGATAAATGAGTTATAAAGATAACAAAAAAAAGGTAGTAGTAGCAATGAGCGGTGGTGTTGATAGCACTACCGTTGCTCTTTTGTTGCTGAAAGAAGGCTATGAAGTATCAGGAATTACCGGTATAATGCATGACGGAATGCAAGAAGCCGCCAAAAATGCTTCAGAAGCATGTAAGGTTATTGGCATAGAACATCATTCTCTTGATTTGCGCGAAGAATTTAATGAAAAAGTCATAAATTACTTTGAAAACAGCTATAAAAAAGGTCTTACTCCTAATCCCTGTACTTATTGCAACAGGCTTATAAAATGGGGAAGTCTTGCGGATTATGCTTTTGAAAAATTAAACACTGATTTTTATGCAACAGGACATTATGCAAGAATTTTAAACGAAAATGGCAGCTTCCGCCTTTATAGAGGTGAAGATCCTAAAAAAGACCAGTCCTATATGCTTTTTGCTTTAACTCAAAAACAGCTTTCAAGGACTTTATTTCCTCTTGGGACTATGGATAAGATAAAAGTCAAAGAAATTGCACGAGAAAACAAACTTAGTGCTGCTGATAGCAAAGAAAGCCAAGATGTTTGCTTTATTAATCCGCCAGAAACCACACAATCTTACCTTTTAAGCAGATTTGGCGAAAAAGAAGGCGAAATAATAGATTATAACACTGAAAAAGTTCTTGGAACCCATAAAGGAGCTTTTAATTTTACTACAGGTCAGCGAAAAGGTATTGGTGTAGCTGCGAGTGAGCCTTTATATGTAATTTCTATTGATCCTGACGAAAATAAAATTTATGTCGGATTTAAGGAATTGCTTTCAAGTCAGGAATTTGATGTGGAAAATGTTAACTGGCAGCAGGAAGAGCACGGCGAAAAACAAGAGTTTATTGCGATGGCAAAGATTCGTTATAATTCAGGAGCGCAAGAAGCCGTTATTATAAAAACAGGCGAAAATTCGGTTCATGTAAAACTTAAAGAACCAAAATTTGCCATAACTCCCGGGCAGGCGGCTGTTTTTTATAATATGAATAACGAATATGTTCTTTGTGGCGGCTGGATCAAATAAAAAATTGTAAATAAAATTTAACATGTCTCTAAAATAAGGCAATTTTTATTATTTAGGAACATTAAATTTATAGATAATGAAATTGCTTGAAGGGAGATTCGAAATATGCAGGCTAATTTAAATAATAATATTGCTTTTTCAGGAACAGTTCAACCGTTAAACAAGCTTGCTAAAACTTTAAGAACTAATTTTTCTTTACCTGAACTGGTTGAGACAGGAATAAAAGACGCTTTTGTGGCTAATGCTGATCTTATTAAACGCGCAGAAAAAGAATTAAAAGCTGATATCGGTATTGGAGTTAAATGTATTTATTCTAAAAACAAACATGGCGTTGAAGAAGGCTTTTTCAATATTAAAAATCTTAGTTTACCTGATTTTGTTAAAAAGACATTATCCGATATTTTAGAACCTGCAAAGAAATTTCGCGTAGAAGAATTGGGTAATCCTCATCCCGGTGATATAACCAAACCCGAACTTCTTACGGAAACTTGCCAACGTTTAGTAAGCAAGAAAGACCCGGGCAGAATTCTTGATAAAACAGATATGGAAGGTGTATTCGGACGCTTTTTTGCAAGAGGTAAAAAAGTAGCTAAGAATGCTGAAGAAGCGGTAAAAATTGCAAAAGAAGAAGCAGAAAACGTTAAAAATGATGCACTTAGACCGCCAAGTTTAATGTCAAGATTCTTTGGAAGCTAAAAATAAATTTAAGGCAATAATTCGATGAGATCATCGTAGGTTTCAGGTCTTCTATCCCTGTAAAACTGCCATAATTTGCGTGTTTCTGTAATCAAATCAAGGTCAAGATCAGCTATAACAATTTCTTCCTGATCATAAGAGCCTTTTGAGAGAAACTGTCCTTTAGGATTTACAAAATAACTTGTCCCAAAGAATGGACTTTCATCCATTTCCTTTCCTACTCTATTGATAGCTCCTACATAATACATGTTTGCAACTGCATGGGCAGGTTGCTCCAACTCCCAGAGATATTTTGAAAGACTGTCAACTGTAGCGGAAGGATTAAAAACAATTTCAGCACCATTCAATCCTAAAATTCTTGCACCTTCGGGAAAATGTCTGTCATAGCAAGTATAAACTCCTACTTTGCAATAAGCAGTGTCAAATACGGGATAGCCAAGATTTCCGGGTTTGAAATAAAATTTTTCCCAGAATCCTTTAAGGTGCGGGATATGATTTTTTCTGTAAAGTCCTAGTATTTCGCCATCTGCATCTATTACAGCAGTTGTATTGTAATAGACTCCTCTGTTTACTTCTTCAAAAATCGGGATAATCAGCACAACTTTAAGTTTTTTTGCAATTTCCTGCATTGTGCTAATAGTCGGACCGGGGATTGGTTCAGCCCATTCAAACCATTTATTGTCCTGTTCAGCTGCGAAATAAGGTGAAAAGAACAATTCCTGTAGTGCAAAAACCTGAACTCCTTGATTCGCGCCCTTTTCTATAAAAGAAACTGCTTTATCAATGTTCTCCTGTTTATTACAGCTGGTTCTTGTCTGAATCAAACCGGCTTTTACTAACGATGTCATCTGCTCTCACCTTTCTAATCTTTTATTCAATATTTTTCAGCTGATTTATTGCCTCGTCGAGTTTTCTTAAAGTAAATCCGATTTCGTACGGGCAAAATCTTTTTTCATTAATTAAATCGATTTCTACTTCGAGAATTAAATCTCTTGCTTTAGTTAATTTTTCAACAAAAGGGTTCATTTTAGGCTCCCTATTTATACTGTTAACTTTATTTTATATCAAGCATGGACAAGTTTAAAATAAAAAACGAACATTTTCTTTTTAATAAAAAAATTCAAATATATTACAATTATCTTTAAGAGTTTAAAAAACAGGTGTTTATGAACAAAAATAATATAAAAATTCTTATTGTTGAAGACAGCCCTGAATGGATAAAATTTCATATAAACCTTCTAAATGAAATCCTTGAGCAGGATTCTTTTGAAATTGATTTTGAAATGAGCGCAAGAGCGGGATTTAATAAAGTTATTAAAAAATCAGAAACTCGTTATGATTTAATAATTTCTGATCTTGAGATGGAAGAAATCCTGGGAGAAAATTATGCAGGAAGCTGGTTAGTAAGGAATATTCTTAAAAGAGATGAGTGTAAAAATTCAAAAATACTAATTGTTTCAGGCAGCCACGACATTAAAGAAGTGGCAAAAGGCTTTAATGTTGATTTTATACCTAAATATGCGCTTTCTAATAATCCTGAGATTATGAGTTATAAATTGGAAGAAATTGGTTTTAAAGTATAAAAACTTAACCTCCAGGTTAGTTTTTTTTAAACCTCGAGGTTGATGCTTCATCCTGAAAAATAATGCAAACTATAGTTATATTGTGAAGGGGATTGATTGCCGGCGTGCATTAAGTTTGTGTGTTAATCAGGAGGAAATATGGATAATTTTTCAAACGAACTGGAATTAAATTTCAACGGTGAACTTGCTGAAAGAATAACTTTAGGTCAAATTTGGGGAAATCAGCCTCCTATAATGCACTGGTGCTTTGGGCTTACCTCCTTAAGTTTCGGTCTTGTTTATATGCTTTTATTTACAATGTTATAGTTAGAGGTTATATTTTTTACGAAAAGAGAAAGTTTTGTTAACTTTCTCTTTTTGTATGTTTTTTGTAAAAAAATGTAAACTCAAAAGAAAATTGCTATCAATATTTATTTTTACGGGTTTTAAATTGAATAGCATAAAATTAACTTTATTAAATTTATAGGAGAAAAAATGACTATTAATAATTCAGGGATATCGTTTGGTACTAAAGGAAGTATTACAAAAGGGGCTACAAATTTAATAAGAAAATTACATGGTGAGGAAAGTGCAGAGGCTTTAAAAAATGCTGTATTAAAACTAAGTGAAACCGGATGCAAATATGACACATTATCAATATCTTCTGAATCAAAATTAACTGCTGATAAAAGGGCTTTTGCTGGTACTCGCTTGGCAGGTCTTATAGGTGGTAATATGGAGAAAGGCGAAAAAAGCTTAAGAATAAGATATGAAAGAATAAATAATCATGCGACTGTAAAAGTAGATGAATCTTACCCTGTTTCACTTTTAAGAAATTTATTAAAAACACCTGAAAATGTTGAACAATTTGTAAAAGATTTATATTCAAAGCATAGCTCAGGAGATAGTTTTCTTTTTGGAAGAGTTAAAAAACTTTATAAATAATTTTCTTTAAAGAGAAAAAGCTTTTATAACTTAAAGAGGAAGTTTAGTTAACTTTCTCTTTTTTTGTATATTGAACTATTATGCTAAAATAAAAAATAATAAAATTTTCAGGAAAAAATAATCATGGCAAAAGTCGAATTAAAAAACGTCTGTAAATCCTATGAAAAAAAAGTAGAAATAGTAAAAAATATAAATCTTGAAGTTAATGATAAAGAATTTATAGTACTTGTTGGACCTTCAGGCTGCGGAAAATCAACAATTCTAAGAATGATAGCAGGTCTTGAAGAAATAACCGACGGTGAAATTTTTATCGGAGAAAAAGTTGTAAATAACGTTCACCCTAAGGATCGTGATATTGCAATGGTTTTCCAAAATTATGCTCTTTATCCTCATATGGACGTTTATGAAAATATGGCGTTCGGTTTAAAAATGCGTAAATTCAAAAAAGACGTGATTGATAAACGTGTAACAGAAGCTGCCGAGATTTTAGACCTTACGGAATATCTTCAGAGAAAACCCCGTCAGCTTTCCGGTGGACAAAGACAAAGAGTTGCTCTTGGAAGAGCGATAGTAAGAGATCCGCAAGTGTTTTTAATGGATGAACCGCTTTCCAACCTTGATGCAAAGCTAAGAGTGCAGATGCGGTTTGAAATAAAAAAACTTCATGATACTTTAAAGACTACTTTTGTATATGTAACTCACGATCAGGTGGAAGCTATGACAATGGGCGACAGGATTGTGGTTCTTAATGGCGGTGTAATTCAACAGGCAGATACTCCCGAGCAAATTTATAACTGGCCTGAAAACATCTTTGTGGCAGGCTTTATCGGTTCTCCTGCGATGAATTTTATTGAAACACAGATTTTGCCTGACAAAACCATAAAACTTGGAAATTATACAATTTATCCTGATGATAATTTAAAAGCAGTTATCCATAATAATGATTTAATCGGCAAAAAAGTTACTATTGGAATACGTCCGGAGCACTTTTCTTTAAATTCTAACGGAATAAAAATAATTCCTGAACTTGTAGAAATGCTTGGCAGCGAAAAACTGGTGCATTTTGCGGATTGCGAGCAGAGGCTGGAAGAGGGGCTTTGCCCCGATGGAACGCCGTTTATGGCGAGCAACCAAGCCAAAGGCAAAAAACTAGTAGCCAAACTTTCTTCTGATAAAGAAGTTTCAACAGGCGAAGAAATTGCTCTTTCTCCTGATGTGTCAAAAATTTTGGTCTTTGATCCGGAAACAGGAAAAAGATTTAAGGCTTTTTAAACATGCAACTAAAAAACAGTTGCAACGATTTATTAAATATGTTACTATTTAAATAGTAATACAGGCAATGAAATGACTAAAAAAGACAAGTTATTAAATAAAGTTTTTAAAAAGCCAAAAGATTTAACATGGAATGAATTAGTCGCTTTTCTTTCTCTTTATGGTTATGAAGCAGAAAATAGCGGTAAAACTTCAGGTAGCGCAAGAAGATTTATAAATAACAAAACAAAACATTCTTTCTGCTTACATAAGCCTCATAACCCCGATATAGTTAAAAGCTACGCAATTGATATTGTTTTAGGTAATTTAAAACAGAAAGGATTGCTGAAATGAAAAATATAATAGAATACAAAGGATATCTTGGTTCAGTTGAATACTCTGATGAAGATGAAGTTTTTTTCGGTGAAGTTCTTTTTATTAATGATGTTATTACCTTTGAGGGTACGGATGTAAAGTCTTTAAAAGAAGGTTTTCATTATATGGTTGATGATTATCTTGAAATGTGCAAACGAGTTAATAAAAAACCTGACAAACCTTTTAGCGGTTCTTTTAATGTAAGAACCGGTTCAGATTTGCATCAAAAAGCAGCTATTTTTGCAGAAACTCATAATAAATCTCTTAATAAAGTTGTTACTGAAGCCTTAGAAAAATATATTGCTTAAATAGGCAGGGTGAAATAAAAAGTAGTCCCTACCCCTTCTTCAGACTCAAACCATATTTTGCCATCATGCGCTTCAACAATTTGTTTTGAAAGATATAATCCAAGCCCTGTTCCGATTTTTCTTTTTTCCGTCGGGTATCTTTGAAATATCATATCAATATGTTCTTTAGGAATGCCTTCGCCATTGTCCTGCACTGCAATCAGAATAGCCTTTTCTTCTTTTGAAGCATATACTCTTATCTGGGTCCCTTTTCTTGTGTGTCTTATAGCGTTTCCTACAAGATTTGAAAAAACTCTGGATATTTCATCCTTATCAATTTTTATCAAAGGCAAATTTTCAGGAATATCAAGATAAATTTGTGATTCTTTGTCTGCTGCAAGATATTTTAAAGAAGTTATAGATTCCTCTATCAGCTCTTTGATGTTTGTTTCTGTTTTGTTTAATACCGGTTTTCCTGATTCATAATGGTATACAGATAATAAATTATTCACTATTTTTAAGAGTCCTTTATTCGTTTTATAAATATCCTCAATATATTCATCATAATGTTCACTTAGACAGTTTATTCTCTTTGAAATTATCACTTCAAGCGCTTTTTGTTCAGCAATTATAGGACTTCTTAAGTCATGTGTGAGCGTTGCAATAAAAGTTCTTTTAATTTCTTCCGTTTCCTGCCTTTGCTTGAATTCCAGGAAAATTATAGATACAGTATCAACAATCAGTTTAAAAAACTCTATTTCAGCAGATGACCATTTTTTGGGTTCAGGATAACAAAGAATGGTATATCCTAAAACTTCATCACTTTTTTCTTTATCAGAAGATACTTTTACTGTTGAGTACAATAAATAAGCGTATATACTATTATTAATTAAATATTCTTTTAATTCAGGAGAAACTATTTCCTGATTAACATCTTCTACAATACAAACCTGCAAAGATTCTTCAGGTAACAATTCTTTGGTATGTCCAGAGAAAAGAATAGTCTGGTTTAATAAAGGCTGTAATTTTTTATCATTAATAACTTCATTAATAACAACTAAATTATTGTTTTTATCATGATGCAAATGAAGGCATCTATTATGTAAATGCATACACCTGTTAGGATTAAATAAATTTATCAATTGTTTAAGAAGATAATTATATATTTCATCATGGTCGCTAAATTTTCTGGTTTCAATAATTATCTCTCTTAAGGCTTTTTCATTAACAAGTGACTTTTTTAACTCTTCGTTAAGATTAAATAAATTCATTCCTAAAGCAATTTGCTGACATATAGGGATTAATAAATCCAGTTTTTCTTGTTCCCATTCTTTTGGAGCTGTTACATTTTCAATTATAACGCTTGCAAGAAAGGTATCTTTATAAAATATTGGAGATTCAATAAGTGATTTTGTAGATAAAGACGAGTAAAATTTCTTTATGTTTTCAGGAAGTTCACAATTTTCAATGTCATTAACTATAAAATATTTTTTCTCTTTAATAAACATATTTGAAAAATATTCAGACATTTCTTTAGGATAGATGTTTTTTTGAACAAGAGAAGAAGGGATTTGCTCATTTTTTCTGTATTCAGTAATAACTTCTGAAAAGGCGGCTTCTTCTTTATTATAATTTCTTATTTTTATCCTTTCGGCATCAAAGAGTTTTCCTATTTCTTCACTTATTAAATTAAGAGCTTTTTCAAGGTTTTCGCTTTCCAGAATATTATTTATTATTTTTCTTAAAAGGAATTCTCTCTTAATAGTTTCCTGTAATTTTTCGGTTAAAGCAGCCTGATTTATTACTATGGCAGATTGATTTGCAATTGTTTCAAGAAGATTTTTTTCATCCTCACTAAATTCTTTTAAATTTTTTACATAATCTACTATTAGTATGCCTATAAGCCTGCCCGCAAAAAACACAGGAGCCAGCATTCCTGATTTAGCTTCATTTTCTTTCATCAAAGTTTTTGTAGCTTCAGGAATTATTATTTTGTTTACATCATTAATGGCAAGAACTTGTTTTTGTTGTAACAAAAAAGTCAAATAAGGCTCCATCTCTTTTGTTGATAATTTTTTCCCTGCTAAATTTTTAAATTCCATAGAAGACAGATAAACATTATTCGGATTTATTGGAAAAAGTTCTTTATTTTTATAATCATAGTTAATAAAGAAACACCTGTCCGCTTTAAAAATCTTTCCTGTATTATTAACAATGCTTCGAAGAATTTCGTTTGTATTTCTTGATTCAAGTGAACTTATAATAATTTCTCTTAAAATCAATTCTCTCCCCATAAGCGCTTTCAGGTTCTTTATCATGTTATTAAAAGAAAGAGATAAACTTCCCAGCTCATCTTTTTTGCTGTAAACTTCAGCTTTTGTATCAAGATTTCCTTCAGAAACACTTAAAGCTGTTTTTTCAAGTGTTTTTAATGAAGCCAATAATGCATAAGAAAAACAGCCAAATATATAAATTATGAAAAAAAGAATGATTAATAAAGATATAATAAGCAGAACTTTTCCTTGTTCAAGCTTATGTAGTCTTTGTGTTAATAGATTTTCAAATATATTAATTTCTGTTTCATAAAGCCTGTATGTTGCGTTAATAGCAGAAGTTGCCATCATATAATAATCTGTTGAAGATATTTTAATTTTACTTAATTTTATTATTTCTTTATTAATCAAGTTTAAAAAATCGTTTGTATTTGTATTTGTGTCGTCAAGAAATAGTTCCAATTTTTCTTTTATAGTTTTATCTAAACTAAAAATTACTAAAGAATTTTGGTTTATTCTGTATAAATCATCTTTTATTAATGCTGTTTGAACAATCAGATTTATTTTTTCGTTTTCAGTTATGCTTTTTTTGGCTAATATTCCAATACCGATTCCCCTTGCTTTGGCCATTTTTTCTGTTAATTCAGGTATATTGCGAAAAATTGATAATCCCAAATAAAAAGTTTTTAATTCAGGATCTCCGGCAAGATGGGAAATATTGCCGATATAAAAAATTAAATTTGTTATTTTTTTTATTAAATCAGTATATTTATTAAAATTTTCTTCAGGAGTTAAATTTAAGGAATTTTTTTCTAAATTTTGCCATTCATTATTAATTTGATTCCAAAGAGTATCTATTTTAAATACATAATTATTTTCTTGTTGAGCTTTATTTACAAAATTAATGTCATCGGTTATTTCTTTGGTTTTTGCATGTATTTCATCTTTTAAGTCCTTTTCTCCATTAAGATATGCTATTGTTAAAGCTCTGTGTTCCTGAATATCCTGTAAAAAGTTTTTAATCGGGTCTATGTATTTAAGGCCAATTTTTTCGTTTCTATCAAAATCAATCTGAATATCAATTTCCTTAATAATTAAATAAAACAGCACACTTATCAATAAAATAAGGACAACGCTTATTATTCCGATTTTTGTCGGATATTTAAATTTATTTAGAAAATTTATTCCGGGAGAAAAAAATCCTTTTGGCATTTTTGCTTTTCATTAATTAAATTAATTGATTTATTTATTAAATAACTTTTTTAGGCAAACTTAAAACCTCTACAGAGCAATATAAGGGGCTAGTTTTAAAAATAAAGATAAAAAACTCCTTTTAATTTATCAATTTTCTTTATAGAATAAATAACATTATGATTGTGATGGGTGGAAAATGAGCTATTTAAGTAAGAATGAGTTACAAAAACTTCCAGCGAAGCAAAGTTCCGCTTCAGTTTTTTGCACTCCCGCTTCGCAGCTAAGATACTGGTTGGCGTTTTCAAAAATTTATTCAATAGGCACAATACGCTTAAGAAAACTTTTAGAATATTTTGATTCTATAAAAGATTCATGGCATGCTTCACCTGCTGATTTGCAGCAGATAGAAGGATTTTCACCAAAAATCATAGAAAAATTTATAAATGACAGAAATTCTATAGGCGACTTAAACAAACTCGAAGAAGAGATTTTAAGCAAAGATATTCAAATTGTTACGATGAATGACGAAAATTATCCTTTTTATCTTAAACAAATTTATGATCCGCCTATAGTTTTGTATGTTAAAGGCAGCTTAAACAATTTAAATCAAGAAAAAAGCCTTGCTGTTGTCGGCAGTAGAAGATCCAGCAATTATATTAAGGATGTTTTAAAAAAAATAATTTCCGAATTTAAAGGATCTGATATCACTATAGTCAGCGGAATGGCTGTCGGAGTTGATGCCTGCGCTCATCAGGCAGCCCTGGACAACGGTTTAAATACAATAGCAGTGATAGGTTCCGGCTTTGACAATATTTATCCCAAACAAAACAGAATTCTTTACAAAAATATAATAAATTCAGGCGGTGCAGTAATTTCTGAATATTTCCCCGATCAAATGGCGGATCTGTGGACTTTCCCCAGAAGAAACAGAATAATCAGCGGACTTTCTCAGGGAACTTTAGTCGGCGAAGCCGGTCTTAAAAGTGGTGCACTAATTACTGCAAAATTATGCCTCGACCAGAACAGAGAACTTATGTGCATCCCCGGCATGATCTCAAGTCCAAATGCTGAAGGGACATATAAGCTTATAAAGGAAGGCGCTGCGGTAATTACAAGGGCGGAAGATATTTTAAATCAGCTCAACTGGGGGTATACTAACCGATTTGAGTCTGAAAATAAGAATATCGAGCCTGAGTTCTTAGGAAACGAACAAAAAATATACAAACTTCTTGAATTAGAGCCGAAATCTTTCGATACTATACTTAATGAAACAAAAATGAGTATAGATGAATTGATGATGGCTCTTACTTCTTTGGAATTGGAGGGAGTTATTAAACAACTTCCCGGACAACTGTTTGTACGAAATTTTTAGTATCTGAAAAACTTTTTGATGCCAAATTTAGATATAGTGGTAAAATAAAAACTGAAAAAATTTTTGAGAGGAACAAAAAAATATAATGGCAAAAGCCACTACGAAATCTGCTAAAGATAAAGAACCCAAAGAAAAAAAAGAAAAAGCCAAGAAAAACCTTGTAATAGTTGAGTCTCCCGCAAAAGCAAAAACTATTAAAAAGATTCTGGGAGATTCTTATTTTATAAAAGCATCTGTCGGTCATATAAGAGATTTGCCGAAGAAAACACTCGGGGTGGATGTAAAAAACAATTTTGAACCGGAATATGAAATTCTTGAGAATAAAAAGAAAGTTGTAGACGAATTAAATCAGGCAGCAAAAGATGCTGACGAAATCTTCCTCGCTCCCGATCCTGACCGCGAAGGAGAAGCTATTGCATGGCATATTTCAAATATTCTTAACAAGCCTAAAAAACATATTCACAGGATAGAATTTAACGAAATAACCAAAACTGCGATTCTGGAAGCTGTACAAAATCCCAGACCTATAAATATGAATACGGTTAACGCCCAGCAGACAAGAAGAATTCTTGACAGGCTTGTGGGTTACAAAATCAGTCCGCTTCTTTGGGCAAAAGTAGGAAAAGGTTTGTCGGCAGGAAGAGTTCAGAGTGTTGCAGTCAGAATTATTTGCGACCGCGAAAAAGAAATAGAAGCTTTTATTCCTGTAGAATATTGGACAATAACGGCAGAACTTTCCAAACAAAAGTCTTCAACAAGTTTTAATGCTGAATTAACTAAATATAACGGCGAAAAACTTGAAATTAATAACGGAGAAGAATCCGCTAAAATCGTTGAAACACTTTCCAAAGCATCTACAGAGTTTAAAGTTTCAAAAGTCACGACAAGAAACACTCAAAGAAAGCCTCAAGCCCCTTTTATAACCAGTACGCTTCAGAGAGAAGCAAGTAACCGACTTGGATACAGCGTTAAAAAGACAATGCAGGTTGCCCAAAAACTTTATGAAGGTATTGATCTCGGATCAAGCGGACCTGTAGGTCTTATTACTTATATGAGAACTGATAGCACCAGAATTTCTGATGAGGCAAGGGATGCCGCCAAAGAATATATAGTTCAGCATTACGGACAAAACTATTACCCTGAAGAAGCACGGGTTTATGCTAAAAAAGGCAAGAATGTTCAGGATGCTCACGAAGCTATACGTCCTTCTTACATTGATAAAAACCCTGAATCTGTCAGACAATATTTAGCGCCTGAGCAATACAGACTTTATAAACTTATCTGGGAAAGATTTATAGCAAGTCAAATGCAAAGTGCGGAAGTCAAAACGATTTCCGTTGAAATTGAAGCAGAAAAATACACTTTCAGGGCAAGCAGCAGTAAAATTACTTTTGATGGATTTCTTATAGTTTATGATGATAGGGAAGAAGAAGAAAAAACCGATGCTATTCCTGACTTAAACAAAGATGACGTTTTAAAACTCAAGAAAATTGACCCGAAACAGCATTTTACCCAGCCGCCACCACGATATTCCGAGGCTACGCTGATTAAAACCCTCGAAGAACTTGGAGTAGGAAGACCGAGTACTTATGCTCCGACTATTTCTACAATTCAAGACAGGGGTTATGTAATAAAGGAAGAAAAATCTCTTATTCCGACATCTTTGGGCAAAGTGGTGAATGAACTTCTTGTAAAGCATTTTCCTGAGATAGTTGATTCTCAATTTACTGCAAATATGGAAACCAGCCTTGATGATATAGCTGAAAATCACGCAGAATGGAAAAAAATTCTGGGGGATTTTTATGAACCGTTTGCTGAAGTGCTTAAAAAAGCTAAAAAAGAAATGGAAAAAGTAGCAATCCTGACAGAAAATGTTTGTAACGAATGCGGAAAACCGATGGCGTTAAAAACAACTTTCGGCGGGCAATTTTTAGGGTGTTCAGGCTATCCCGAATGCAAAAACACTATGCCTCTTGCGAAAGACCAAAAGCCTCTTCCAGAAGACAGACCTTCAGATGAACTTTGCGAAAAATGCAATTCTTCAATGCTTATTAAAAGAGGACCTTACGGTGATTATCTTTCCTGCACAAACGAAGAATGCAAAAACAGAAAAAAATTCATTAAAAAAACCGGTGTAAAATGTCCACAAGACGGATGCGAAGGGGACTTGATCGAGAAAAAATCCCGTTACGGCAAAGCATTTTATGGTTGTGACAAGTATCCGGCATGTACTTTTGCACTCTGGAGCGAACCTGCGGGAGAATTTTGTCCTGAATGCAAATCTATGCTTGTAAAAAAATTCTTAAAAAGAGGCAATAAAATCGCCTGCTCTAAAAAAGAATGTGCTTTTGAAAAACCAATGGCTGATTAAGAATGCTGAAGCTTGGAATAATCGGATATCCTCTGGGACATTCGCTTTCTCCAGCGATGCATAATGCTGCTTTAAAGACAAATCTTATTGAGGGAAATTATGTTGCCCTGGAAACTCCTCCTGAAAAGCTTGCTGAACAAATTACTTTTTTAAAAAACGAGAATTTCAGGGGATTTAACGTAACTATTCCTCATAAAGTAGAAATTATCAAATATTTGGACAGTATTTATAATTTTGCAAAAGTTGTCGGTGCTGTAAATACTGTTGTCATCGACGAAAACAAAAAACTTCACGGGTATAATACGGATGTTTACGGCTTTGTTCAGGCAATTCCCGAAGAAATCAGGAAAAATCTTAAAGGCAAGCACGCTGCTGTTTTAGGTTCAGGCGGTGCGGCAAGGGCTGTTTTGGTTGGATTAATTGAAATGGGAATAAAGAAAATCTCTATTATTGCCAGAAATAAGGAAAAATCGATTGAATTAAAAGAAGTTATCTTAAAAAACTTTTCTGATATTGAAATAAATTATTCTGCATTAGAAGAAAATGTTGATTTATCAGGATTTTCTATAGTTGTAAATACTACTCCGCTTGGAATGCAGGGAGCAAATCAAGAAATTTCTCCTTTAAGTCAGGAATCTATATCAACTTTGCCGAAAGATGCCCTTGTTTATGATATTGTTTATAAACCTCAAAAAACTATACTTCTTGAGTATGCTGAAAAAAGAGGATTAAAAACTCTTAATGGTTTTGAGATGTTGGTTTTGCAGGGAGCAAAAGCTTTCGAGTTATGGACAGGTCAAATCGCCCCCGTCGAAATCATGCGAAAAAATTTAATTTTATATGGAAATTTCTAAAAAATTATCGATTATATTTTTTATTTTTTGTTCGTGTTTCTTAAAAAATACTCCTGTTTTTGCACAGCAAACAATTTTTAATGTGCCTTCAGCAGATATAACTTCTAAAAACCACATATTTCTTAATCCTCAATTAGTGTTTAGGTCCTGGGCACCAGGAAGATTTTATGCTGTAACCAATTATTCAGCTCTCGGAATCGGATATAATTCCGAGATTGATGTTACGTTATTTAATGTAAAATAGTCCACCTGCAAATAATATAACTCTCGGAACAGGCTTTAGATCAGTTATTCCGATTTTTTCAAAAAAATTACCAAAACGGGAAATTAAAATAATTGCAGGTTCTCAGATTTTAGCATCCTTGCAGGGGCAGGGGGTCGGCAATTGGAGTTACGGTGAATTAAGCGGACGTTTGCCTAAATTAAATACCCGTCTGACTACAGGAGTAAGCTTTGGAACAAAACAGGTTTTTGACCGCAATGTTGTTTGTTTTATTGCAGGTTATGAACAGCCGGTTACAAAGAATTTCAGTCTTATTGCTGATTGGTTTTCAGGTACAAATACTTTTGGCTTATTTACTTCCGGATTTAGTTATACATTTCCTAAGAATGTCGACGTATTAATAGGTTACCAGCTTCCAAACAATCGGACAGTCGGATTTTCAGGTTTTGTTATTCAAATTGAAAAAGAGTTCTAAACAAAAAGATGCCTTAAGGCATCTTTAAAAAATTCGGAGGAGGTGAGATTCGAACTCACGGTGCAGTTGCCCACACGACGGTTTTCAAGACCGTTCCTTTAAACCGCTCAGGCACTCCTCCAGAGAAGTTTATTTATATAAGGTACTATAAAAATTTTTGTTTGACTAGAGTTTTAAGCAAAAAAAAAGTAAAGGGGGGACCTTTACTGTTTTTGAGGTGAAAGAGGTATGTGAGGTATTGAGGAGATTAAAATAAACTTTTCCCTTACCCTATTTACCCGATGTGTCCTTAATTGTCACATACTCTTTCGTGAGAAGTAGTTTGTGTGGGGTTTTTATAAAATTTTATTTAGTTTTGTTTTATACCCAAATGGTTCCTTGTGTTCTTGTTCTTGTAATTCTTTCAGTTGGTGTATCTATAACCTGACGTGTTTTGTTTAAGTCAGATGTAGGAGTAACAATATGCTGATTTGTTTGTCTATATCCGTCTACATGCCCTGAAACATTTGTTCTGCTGATGCTGCTGTTACCGGATTTTATATCTCTGGTGTTGAAGTCAACAGACGGAGTATGTATGCTTGTTGAACGATTGCTTGTTGTTTGACTGCCGAAAGTGCCGGTTCTCGTGCTTGTTCTTTTTATGCTTATGTCGTTTGAATGATGTGAACCCGCATGATTTCTAAAAATGTTGTTAGAACGATGACCTGAATGGTGATTGGAATGCTCTCCTGTTAAGGATAAGAAATTTCTGCGAGAATCATGGGAACGATGTGAATCATGTCCATCTATAGTTGATGATCTTCTGTGAGAAATATCAGAGTGTCCACGTGAATGTCTTTCTGGATATCCGCTTGAAAAAACTGATGTTGAGCTGAAACTTGATGATGCAAATGGATTACGATATTCCGTTCCTAATAAATCAGCGTTTGCACCAAAAGGAGCTGTCATTACTTGATTCATCGGTACAAAAGAAGAGCCTGGTCTGGCATAACTAACACCATATATTCCGTTATTTGCTCCGACATAATTATAATTTGATCCGAATGAAGTATTTCCCCAGATAGAAACGCTGTTGAATGTTTGCCTTTGCGGGGTATATCCATAATAAGCGCCTCCCCCTGAGCTATAATTGGAATTAATTCTTGTAATCGTTGTCATAATCTACCTCTCCTCTTTTTCCCCATTTGTTTTATATTAAGTATGCTAAAATTCCCCCGAAATTAGCATTTGAACTTCGTTTTTTTGTATAAAAATAATAACTAACCTGTTTTTAATGGTTAATGTTTAAAATTTGATGATTTTGAAAAACTTTGTTACTCTTTCCCCCGTAATCCCCAAGTAAAAATTATTTTAAACCAGGAATTAATCTAATTGATGTAAAAACTTTTTATCCCCCTTGTTTATAACCCTTTTTGTTTTACCCTTGTTGTTCACCCCTTGTACTAATATAAAAACATGAAGTTTTAAAAAATTGCTATTTTTATAAAAACAATTTTAGAATTTTTTTAAGAATCAGGGAATCTTTAGTATCTACAAGGGTTTTAATTTTAAAAATATTTTTTAAATTTTGTTTATAAATAAAAAACTGCAAAGATTTTGTCTTTGCATGTTTTATTTTAAATGTTTTTTATTACGCGATGCTTTCAAGAGCAATATTATTACGGCTGTATATTATTTCAATATTATCAAAACTAAGTGTTTTGATAGAGTCCTTAACTTCTTTATTTCCAACGATTATGTATATTTTTTTATTGTTTAAATCCAGAAAATGATATGTGCCGATAATTGCGCTTACTTTAATACAATCAAGGAAATTTATTTCTGTAAGATCAAGAATAATATTCTTATCCAGACTTTCAGAAATAAGCAGCTTAATCTGGGCAATAAGACAATTAATATCTCTGTTTCCTGATTTGACAGGTTTAAGCAGAGATATATTTTTCTTTAAGTTAGTCAAGCATAAATTCATAGATTTTTATACCGATCCTTGAAAATTCTCAGAACACAGGCTGTAATTGTATAATCGGTATATTGTTAAGAAACTTTAACATTTCTTAGGATTTTTTAATAATCTCATCTGTTTGAAGTAATGAATGAATTTTTTATATTTTAATTCTTGCAATGCCTGTTTTCAAGGCAGTTTCTGCGACTGCTTTTGCTACAGAAGGAGGTACTCTCAAATCCAGAGCATGCGGAATTATATATTCAGGATTAAGCTCGTTTTCTGTAATCAAATTTGATATGGCATGAGCTGCACTTATTTTCATTTCATCCGTAATTCTTTGTGCCCTAACATCCAGAGCTCCTCTGAATATTCCGGGAAATGCAAGAGAATTATTTACCTGGTTTTTATAGTCTGATCGTCCTGTTGCAACAATAAAAACACCTGCTTCAAGGGCATCTTCTGGCATTATTTCGGGAACAGGGTTTGCAAGAGCAAAAATAACGGCTTTTTTCGCCATTGATTTTACCATTTCCTGATTTACAACATTTGCCGCCGAAAGCCCTATAAAGAAGTCAGCGTTTTTTATAACATCTTTTAGCTGCCCTTTTTCTTTATCAGGATTGGTGATTTCAGCCATCTCCTGCTTAAAAGGATTTATGCCTTCGGTTCTTCCATTAAAAATAGAGCCTGTTCTGTCGCAAAGAATAAGATTTTTAACACCATAGTTTAATAAAAGCTTTGAAACAGATGTTGCTCCTGCACCCGCACCGTTTACTACAACTTTAATTTTTTCAACGTTTTTCCCTGTAAGCTTAAGAGCATTTATGAACCCTGCAAGAACCACAACAGCTGTTCCATGCTGATCATCATGAAAAACAGGAATATCAAGCTTTTCAATCAAAGCTTTTTCAATTTCAAAACATCGTGGCGCGGAAATATCTTCAAGGTTTATTCCGCCGAAAATAGGACTTATTTTACTTATAATATTTATTAATTCTTCTGTATTTTGAGTTTTTAGACAAATTGGCATGGCATCAACACCGCCCAGTGTTTTGAAAAGAACTGATTTTCCTTCCATTACAGGCATTGCTGCTTCTGCGCCGATATTACCTAATCCAAGCACCGCAGAGCCGTCACTTATAACAGCTACCAGATTTTCTTTCGGCGTTAATTCATAAGCTGCATCAGGATTATTGTATATTTCTTCCGAAGTTTTTGCGGTTTTGTCAGTAAAATTATCAATATCTATTTTGCAATTGGTTTTAATAACACCTCTTGCTTTTTTGTGGAGCTTGACGGATTTTTCCCCAAGTGATAGGTTTTCCTTCTCGTCGGGCAATTCAGTTGATTCAATCGTTTTTTCGCCTATTAATGATCTTAAAAGCATGGCTGTTTTTTTATCATCATTAGAATCAAATAGGATAGGCAAATTAAAATTTTCTTTTGCCAGTAATTCATTGATTTGAGCTTCTTTTTCTTCATAAAATCCAGTTAAAACAAAACCTGCAAAAGTAGGCGCAAGATTTATTATTATTTCAGCGATTTCTACAGCGTCAGAAGTTTCTAAAACCAATGGATAAGCATCAATTCCTGCAAATTTATTGTAAAGAACAGCTTTTATTTCAAGTAAAGGAATTTTTGAAAGAGAACCTTTGCCTGAATTATCAGAAAGAACAGCAATTGAATTAGCTCTGTTGGTCAATTCAAAAGATTTCTCAGGGTTTTCCGCAATTTCCGTACTCACTTTGCCTACACCTGGTGTGTATACAAGGCTCAGTGAATAAGAATCTTTTATGACAATTTTAGGTAAAATTTCCCAGAATCCCTGATGTTTTTTCCTTAAAGCTAAATCCATCTGCCGTATTGTTTCTCCCTCCAATGTCAACTTTGTTATTTTACCAAGATTATTTACTTTTACAAAATTTGGTTGCAATTAGTGAAAGAATATACAGGATAAATAAAAAATATTTAGAATTGTAACGAAAATGTTACAATTGTATATTTTACGGAAATGCTCTTTTTTTAGACAGGAGGAACTCTTAGACTGAAATTAATGATAAAAAAAATGTTAAAAATTTATTAGTGAAATAAGTTTGATTTTACTTTCTTTTATACATGGTTAATAATAGAACTGGTAAAAAATATTTTAACTTTAAGGAAAGAGAATCAAAATGTTCAAGCAAAACTTCGAAGACCAAGAATTACAATGTGTAGAATGTGGTCAAGGCTTTATCTTCAGTGGCGAAGATCAAGAATTTTATCAACAAAAAAGATATTCCACCCCCAAAAGATGTCCTGTTTGCAGAGCTAACAGAAAAATGAATGACACCAGAGGCGGCGGCGGCGGAAGAAGCGGTGGCGGCGGCGGAAGAGGTCCTAGACCTCAATTCAAAGCTGTATGTGCGGCTTGCGGTATAGAAACAACTGTTCCTTTTGAACCAAAAAGTGACAGACCTGTTTACTGTTCTGATTGTTATAGAAGTAATTATTAAGTAAATTGGGAGTAAAAACCCGAAACGGTGACGCAAAGGCGGCGGCGTTGCAGGGTTGAACTCATTCTAGAAAAGGATAAAAACTTTGGCTAAAAATAATCAGAAAAAAGAAAAAGCAGAACGCAACAAAGCAAACGCTGAAAAATTCAAAAAAAGAACCAAAAATACCAGATTTGGAAGTAGAAGATCCTCTAGTAGTGAAACTTAATAACCAAATTTTATATATTTAGGTAAATTGTTGAAATTTTCAATTTTGAAAAACCTCTCAAAATATTTTGAGAGGTTTTTTCGTTTTCAAAAAATAAACGATAAATGTAAAAAGTTTTTAAAAATGTATAATATTATTAATATTCCATTAATTTAAAAAATAGAAATCATGAACACAACTATTATTGATATTTTAGGTTTTATTGCAGCAATACTTACAACCTGTGGTTTTATTCCTCAACTGGTTAAAATTATTAAAACAAAGTCAGTAAATGATATATCTTTTGAGATGTTTGCAATGTTTTTGGCAGGTGTTACTTGCTGGCTAATTTACGGAATCCTGATTAAATCGCCTCCCGTGATAATTGCAAACTTTGCAAGCATTCTTATGAATGGAACTATAATCGGCTATAAACTTAAATACAGATAATAAATACAAAATTAAGTATTATGCATATGTGTATAATACTTAATAATTGAGTAAAATTATAAAAAATTATGTGGCATTTTCCCCATGACTATATTTTAATAGACATAAATATAATCACGAGGATAAACATATAATTTGTTTAAAAAGTTTTTAATATTAATAATCTTTTTTATAATTGGTTTTTCTTGTATCGGCAGCTCTTCTGCTAAAGAAAAAACAAAAGCCAATGATAATAGCCCACAGCCTTTAAAAGGAAGTGCGGTTATTAATATAACCAGTGATTTTATGGATTATTATCAGGAAAAAGACCAAATTATAGCAACAGGAAACGTAAGAATTAATGTTGAAGCCCAGAGTACAACACTTGAGGCTGATAAAGTTATTTATGACAGAGAAAACGACTTACTTATAGCCGAAAAAAACGTTAAAATAATTAACAGAAAAAATGTAATTAACGGCGATTTTGCAAGGGTAGATCTTACACAGGATTCTGTGCTTATTGACCATCCTAATACAGTAATAAGTCAAATAAAAATTGATTCAAAAACAGCAAAGATTTATCCCAAAAAAGGAGATGAAAGTAAAAAAGATATAGATGTTTCTAAAGGTAAAGCTACTTTTAGTGATAAAAGCCTGAGTTATGTTCTTTCTACTTCAGGAACAAAGTACATAACCGATCCCAGTATTGTTTCAAAACCGATAGATAAAAATTCCGAATCAGGATTTAAAAACAAATATGTTATTCATTCTAAAAAAGTTATTGTTAATAGAGACAAAGATGTAGATATAATAACTTTATTGAATTCTACTGTAACAATTAATAAATATAAATTAGCTGAAATTCCATCTTTAACTTTGACAACTAATAAAGATACAAATCAGGTAGAAACCAATTTTCCTGAAATAGGACGGAAACCTGAATTAGGCGGATATGCAGGTTGGGGACCTTTGTTTAATTTGCCGAACGGAAAAACACTTAAAGTTGTTCCTCTTATGACGTATGGAGGCGGAGTTGGTGTAGGAGCATTATCAAGATTTACTTCCGATACAAACAGAACAGAAGTGGCGTATTCTACCTTGAGGAAAAAATTTGTCGTAGAAGGCGAACAGATACTTCCTTTTAGCCGTGACACAAAAATTCAATACGGAAAAAATTCTTATATAGAAAATGGCTTTTTTGGAAGACAATTACCCGAATTTATTATTGAAGCTGTTGACAACAGAAAACTTGCCTCTGCTAATAACTTTGATTTTGATTTAAGATCAAGTGCAGCTTTTATACAGACTGACCATCGCTGGAGTACAGGAAGATATCAGGTACAGGGAAATTTATATAATAATGCCCCTCTTTATAAACTTGGAAAATATGTTGATCTCGGAGCCTCTTCCCAAGTTGGTATAGCTGTGTATGGAACAGGCGACACTTATGGCGTATTAAGAGCCGGTCCTACCCTGACTGCAAACAAAGGTCCATTATATGCCTGGTTGGCTTATTATCAGGGAGGCATTTATGGAGAAACGCCAATATTAGCTGACAGATTTTATTATGGAAAAAGTAACGTCACGCTAAGAACCAGATATAAAATCAACAAATTTACTACTGTAGGCTACGAGGCAAGTTTAAACCTGTCAAAAGATAATTATGACAAAAAGCTTCTTGCGGAAAATCAAATATTTTGCTGGTTTGGTCCTGATGATATTAAATTTAGAATAGGTTATGATACAAGAAGAAGTCTGCCAACTTTTGATTTAAATATGTTGTTGGGATCAGACAGGTCTACTCTTGAATTTGATAAATTAAAAGTTACAGAAAATTAACAGCGGTCATTTATTTGACTACCTAAGCAATTTTTTTTGTATTAAAATCTAAAAAATAAATTAAATGAATCATGAGAGAGGAATTATATAATTATGAGTTTAAGGGATTGGTTTGAAAATAGAAGGAATAAGCAGTTAAATGCCGACCTTGTAGAATCAAAAATATCCGGAGATGATTTATTAAAACTCTGGGAAAAATGTTATAACTGTAATACAAGCATTCCTCAAAAGGAATTAGAGCAAAATATGCATGTATGTCCTAAATGTGATTATCATTTCAGGATAGGAGCAAGAGAACGCATAGCACAATTGCTGGATGAAGATTCCTTTGAAGAAATAAACAGCAATATGCTTCCTTCTGATCCACTGGATTTTGTAGATACAATGCGTTATAAAACAAGACAGATAGATGCTCGGAAAAAAACAAATCTTAACGAAGCTGTTGTAACGGGTATAGGAAAAATTTCCAATTGGGAAGTTGCCGTTGCTGTGATGGATTTTGCTTATATGGGCGGAAGTATGGGAAGTGTTGTCGGAGAAAAAATTACACGTCTTATAGAAGAAGGTATAAAAAGAAAAATCCCGATTATAGCTATAACATCTTCCGGCGGTGCAAGAATGCAGGAGAGTTGTCTTAGTCTTATGCAAATGGCAAAAACAAGCTGCGCTGTCGCAAGGGCTAATGAACAAAAAATTCTTTATATTACAGTTCTTACAGAGCCTACTTTTGGCGGCGTTACTGCAAGTTTTGGAACACTGGGAGATATAATAATTGCAGAACAGGGAGCAAGAATTGGTTTTGCAGGCAGAAGAGTTATTGAACAAACAATAAGACAAAAACTTCCGCCTGATTTCCAAACAGCAGAGTATTTGCTTAAATATGGACACGTTGATATGGTTTTTCATAGAAGCGGACTTAAAAACACACTGGAAAAATTAATAAGAATACACTCTAAAGTAAAACAAACAGCTAATATATAAAAAATAAGGGCTAAACAAATAATGAACAAACAATTTACCCCATTAGAATTTGAAAAATCAATATATCAGATAGAAGATAAAATAGAAGAACTTAAGAAATTAAGCTCTGAAACAGGTATAAACCTTGATGATCAAGTAAAGTTACTTACAAATCAGGCGTTTGAGTTTAAAAAGCAGCTTTATTCCAGTCTTACTCCTTCTCAAAAGCTTCAGATTGCCAGACACGCCAAGCGTCCGACTTTTCTTGATTATGTTTCTTTAATCACCACTGACTGGATGGAACTTCATGGTGATAGAGCAGGAACTGACGACAGAGCAATTATTGGCGGTGTTGCGCAGATTGACGGCAAATCTGTTATGCTTATCGGCACACAAAAAGGCAGAACAACCAAAGAAAATATTGAATACAACTTTGGAATGCCTCAGCCGGAAGGATACCGCAAAGCATTAAGACTTTTTTATCATGCAGATAGATTTAATTTGCCTATTATAACTCTTATTGATACCCCTGGTGCTTATCCCGGAATTAAAGCAGAGCAAACAGGTCAGGGAACCGCCATTGCTGTAAATTTAAGAGAAATGGCAAAGCTTGAAACCCCGATTGTTACCGTAATTTTAGGTGAAGGATGCTCAGGCGGCGCACTTGGTTTAGCTGTTTCTAACAGGGTTTATATGTTTGAACATTCACTTTACACTGTAATTTCTCCTGAAGGATGTGCTTCTATTTTGTGGAGAAGTGCTGATATGGCAAATACAGCAGCAGAAAGCCTTAAAATAACTTCTGATGATCTTTTACAAATGGAAATAATTGACGGAATCATAAAAGAGCCTCTTGGCGGAGCTCACTATGACTGGGATTTTGCTGCAACGGAATTAAAAAATACAGTGCTTGAAAGTATTGACCAAATGTCCGGCATGTCGGGTACTGCAATTAAAAGTGACAGGCATGAAAAATTCCGTAGAATGGGCGTATTTGTTGAATGAGCAAATCTATAGAACTAACTGTTAAAGTAAATCCTATTTGGGTAGAGTATGTTTCTGACGTTTTAATCGAAAAAATAGGATGCAGTGGCGTTGTAACAGATGAAAAAATCTACAAAGACGAAGTTGTAATTAAAGATAACAGCGGTATTGTTAAAGGTTACAAGGCTTTTGTTGAAGGCATTCCTTTAAATACTCAAGAAATCCAGAATATTTTATTTCAGGAAAGACAAAAACTTGTTTCTTCAGGAATTGTAGAAGCAAATCTTGGCGAATGGACCCTTTCTTCGATAGAAATTTCTGATGATGAATGGGCTCACAGCTGGAAAAAATACTGGCATCCTCAAAAAATTTCAGAAAAAGTAGTAATCTGCCCAAGTTGGGAAGATTATAATGCTGGTGATGATGAAATTATTATAAGTTTGGATCCGGGAAGTGCTTTTGGGACAGGAACTCATCCTACAACAAGACTTTGCGTACAGGCTTTAGAAAAAGTAATCCCTGATTATACTTCGTTTAAAATTGCGGACATTGGCACAGGATCAGGAATTCTTGCTGTTGCAGGGATTAAACTCGGTGCTGATTTTGCTGTAGGCGTTGATAATGATGCTTCTGTGATTTCTGTAGCGGTGGAAAACGCTGAAAAAAATAATGTGGCAGGCAAATGCAAATTTTATACAGGCATTGCATCGGATGTAAAAGGCGAATACGAAATAGTCGTGGCAAATATTCTTGCGCATGTGCTTATTGAAGCCATGCCGGAGCTTGTGCCTTTAGTTATGCAAGGCGGAAAATTGATTTTGAGTGGGATAATTCTGGAAAAATCACAGGATGTGCAGGATTCCTGTGTTCAACATGGGTTAAAAATTGTTGAAGTTTTGCAGGAAGACAGCTGGGTTGCTATTATTGCTGAGAAATAAAAATTACAAATCATCGTTATGGCAGTCTGTACCGCCCGTAATTAAAAGATTTAATTCCTCTGCAATTGCTTTAACTTTTTTTATAGTGTGAAATTTGATAACCGCTCTATGTCTTATATAAGGATAGTAAACTTCTACACCATCAAGCCCGAAAGATTTTAATTCAGTAATCATTTTTTTTATATTTATATTCCAGCAGCAGCATGGATGAGCAAGAACTGAAATTCCGCCAGCATTTTTTATTGTTTTTATTACTTCAGGAGCTTTTCTTGTAGTAGAAATTCTTATTATATCGAGTTTAGATTCATTTGGATTTTTGGCGCAAAGATTTTTTAAGGGTTCATTGTTTAAATCAATTCCATATCCCAGAATATGCATAAAATTTGACTTGTACCAACAGTCAAATTCAACACCTGTGATGATTTTTAACTCACCTAGTTCTAAATTATTACAGTGATTATAAGCTTTAAGAGTATTATGGTCTGTAATTGAAATATATTTTAGATTTTTTTGTATAGCCAGTTCTATAATTTCTGAAGGATGTAATTTCCCGTCAGAAAAATTGGTATGAATATGAAGATTGGCATTTTTGTAATAATCTGACTCTGTCAGGTTTTTTAATAAATCAAAAGTTTGACTCATTATATTATAAATTTTGTGTTAAATATGAATTGTAAGTGATTTTTGAGGCTTCAATTATAAATTCTTTTGCCGCAAAAGAATTCCAAGGACGTTTTACCATTATTACGATTACATATTTTCTGCCGTCAGGAAGCGCTACAACTCCCGCATCGCCGAGCATTGTTCCTATGTCACCGGTTTTGTGAATAAATCCGACATCAGCAGGAAGTCCTGCCTGAATTAAATTGCGGTTTCTTACATGACTCATTATGTCAACAATTTCAGCACGGGTTTTTATTGAAAGTAAATTTGTATTGCCGATGTTATAAAGCAGCGTTCCCATTTCTTTCGGAGTTGAAACATTAGTCCCGTCAAGATCAGGAAGCCAATTTGACAGGCTTGTTGTTTTTAGACCCCAGCTTTTTATTTCGCGATCAAGTTCATTCATCCCGCCTACAGAAGACAAAAGCATATTTGTAGCGGTATTATCACTTTCTTGAATCATTAAAGAAGCAAGCTGTCTGTAAGTTAGTTTTCTTCCTAATGGAGAATACTGTAAAGCACCGGAACCGCCTGTAATGTAATAATTAGTAAGACTTATTTTATCGTTTAAGTTTATTAGACCTTTTTCAGCCCTTCTGAATACCTGAAATAATACGGGAAGCTTAATTATGCTGGCGGTTGGGAAAACCCCATCCCCGTTAATATCAACATATCCACCTGTATTGTAATCCCATACAAAAATTCCTGCATTAAGCTGCGGATATGCAGCAGCAAGGTATTTAAGCTGATTTGTTAGTTTATACATCTTCCAGTTAAGAGCAGGTGCTTTCATCAAGGAATTTTTAGTGTTTACCTCGTCAATAAACTTTGTATCAAGGAAATCACCGTTGTTTGCTATTGCATATTCAGCCTGATTAAGGAAAGAAATATCTTTTGGAATTTGTATATTTTGATTGGCAAGCTTGTTAAAGAAAAGATTATTATAATTTTCAATAAATATTTTTGGCATTATTATGCTGAATACAATAAAAAACATAATCAAAAATCTTATTCTTGCAGCCTGTTGTTTTTTTATGTTTTTTCTCATGTTTGCTCTCTGTAAAGAATTGTTACATGATTCTTCAAGCCAGTCATTATTTATTATTTTATTATTTTTTAATTGTTTGCGTCCGCCTGATGTATATAAAGCCAAAATATAACTCTCCCGCATATCACAACTATTTATAAAAAGTTTTTTTTATTCAACAAACACGCATTATAAATTAAATAATACTACAATTTTATTTTTATGATAAGTTTGCACAGGTAAAAAATACTTTACTTATTTGATCCCAAATTTTGAAAAACCCTTAAAATAAGAGTGGAAAGGTATATATGGATTTTATTTTAAATAAACTTTTATTAATTTTTATTTTGTCAAATGTTTATTTTGGCACTGATTTTGATTTGCCGCGCCATGATCTGTTAATTCTTGATAATGGTCAGGAAATTAAATGTCAGGTTCAGTCTATAGCTGATGGAATGATTAAAGTAACTACAAACGATGGTGAAAGAACTGTTGTTAGAGAACTTAACGTAGATGCTGCAAGGGACATGGTTGAAGTAGGCATTATAAAAACCACAAGATATTCCGGCAGATTAAATTATTTTGACCCTGATTATTTAGAAATGAAGACTTCTTCGGGGACAATGAAAATTGAAAAAAATATGTTAAGAAAAATTATCATTTCTCAGGAACCGTCTTTTGATTTATAAATTTAATAATGAAAAAAATAAAAGCTTTATAATTTTGTAAAAATTTATTAAAATAATAATTAACACAACTTAAATTAAAGAAACTAAATCAGGAACGATAATAAAATATTAGGTAAGAGTTAATATAGGTGGTATCAAAATGAAAAATATTATAATCTACAACTCTGAAGGAAAATCAAAACTTGAATCTTTGCTTTTAAAGGGAGCTGATTATTCCGTAATTGCCAAAAAAATCGAAGAAATTAAGTTGGCAGAAGCATTAAATCCCGATATGATCATTCTTGAAGGCAAACCCGAAGTCATTGAAGACGTTCTCGTCAGAAACAAAGTTTCTGCTCCTTTATTAATAGTCAGTGATAAAATCCTTGATATCAGAGTCAGAGCCGATGCTTTTGACTATATAATCCAACCGGTAGACAATACCGAGTTGCAGATTCGTGTTAAAAATATGCTTAAAATCAAAGAGTTGAAAGATACTATTAAAACCGTTTCAACTACAGACGAATTAACAGGCTTGTATAACAGAAGTTGTCTTCATCAAAGGCTTGAGGAAGAATTATCAAGGGCAAAACGTTATAATCTTCCTTTATCCACTATTTTACTTGATATCGATTTTTTCAAAGTAGTAAATGATATTTATGGCTATGCGTGGGGCGATGTACTTCTTAAGCAGATTACAGAAATACTTAAGCGCAGAGCTAGAAAAGAAGATGTTCTTACAAGATACGGCGATGAAGAATTTATAATGGTTCTTCCGAACACAACGGAAGAAAATGCCTATATTTTTGCTGAAAGAATCAGAAAAGATATAGAAGAAATGGAATTTATTCCTGAAGGAGAAGAAGAAAAACACCCTGTTACTGTGAGCAGCGGTATTTCCAGCTATCCTTTCCTTTCTGCGATTGATGAAACAGCAGATACAATTATCAGATATTCAGAGCATGCTCTTTATGCGGCGAAGAAAAGAGGCAAAAACCAGGTTGTACTTTTCTCCCAGATGAATCTGGAAATCTAATAGAAAAATAAATTAAAGGGGGTTCTCTTTTAGAGAACCCCCTTTAATTTTGTCCGTATTATTCATATTGTTTCTAAACTGTGTTAAATATTAATTAGTTAATAAAAGAATATTATAAAAAATGAACACTATAGAACAAACTATAAAAGCTTTAGAATGGAAAACCATACTTGAAGACCTCTCAAAACACTCGACCTGTGAAATTGGCAAAGAGCGTTGTTTGAATGCGGAGATTTTTTCGGGTATCGAAAAAATTAAGTATGAAATCAAACTTACCACCGAGGGGAAATATTTATTAGATCATACAATTTACCCCCCTCTTGGCGGAATAAGAAATATTGCGGAATTTATTGCGATTGCCCGAACTGGAAAAACTTTAAGAAGTGAAGAATTAATTGATATAGCAAATACAATGGGCGCTTCGAGGCGGTTAAAGTCGTTTTTTGAGAGGTACAAGGAAGAAGTTCCGGAATTGTACAAAATTTCAGTTAATTTATACGAAGATAAATCCCTTGAGGAAGATATTCTTGATATTTTTGACGAATCAGGAATTATGCTCGACACCGCAAGTCCTGAATTAAAAAGGCTTCGAGTGAGTCTTAAAGACCAGACCTTTAACCTTAAAAACAAGCTTAATTCCCTTATAAATTCCTCTTCTTTTTCAAAATTTCTTCAGGAAAGTGTTTTTACTTTAAGGGATGACAGGTATGTAGTTCCTGTAAAAGCCGAACATAAATCACATGTCCCGGGGATTGTGCACGATATTTCCGCCAGCGGCTCGACAATTTTTATTGAGCCGCGCGCAATAGTTGAACTTAACAACGCCCTCAGAGAAATCGAACTAAAAATTGACGCTGAAGTTAAACGAATTTTGTCGGAGTTGTCGGGCAGGGTGAAAGAAATTTCACAGAAGCTGGTTTATACACTTGAAATCCTTGGCGATATAGATTTTATTTTTGCAAAATCCAAGTACAGTATATCAATTCATGCGACAGAACCTGAAATTAACAATGAAAAATACATTTCTCTTAAAAGTGTAAGGCACCCCGTTCTTTTGAGGGTGGTTGAAAAAGTTATTCCGAATGATATTGAAATTGGCAAGAATTTTAATGTGATGATAATTACAGGTCCTAATACAGGCGGAAAAACTGTAGTTCTTAAAACAGTCGGAATTTGTACGCTTATGGCGCGCGCGGGTATGCATATTCCTGCTGTGGAAGCCAGTATCTATCCTTTTAAAAACATTTTTGCAGATATCGGGGATGAGCAAAGCATTATCCAGAGCTTATCTACGTTTTCAGGACATATCAAAAACATTATCAATATTCTTGAAAATACCGATAAAGATACACTTATTCTTATTGATGAAATCGGGGCTGGCACTGATCCCCTTGAAGGAACAGCTCTGGCTGAGTCAATCCTACTAAATCTTTCAGAGAAAGGTGCTAGAGCAATTGTTACTACACATTTTAGCGAACTTAAAGCTCTTGCTTACACGAAAGAAGGGTTTTATAACGCGAGTGTGGAATTTGATACAGAAAGCCTTGACCCTACTTATAAGCTCTTAATGGGTATGCCTGGCAAGAGTAATGCAATTTATATAGCAGGAAAACTCGGGCTTGATAAAAATATTGCCGAAAAAGCGCGGGGAATTTATTTAACAAAAAAAGATCCGACAGGACAGGTTCTCGAGGGGCTTCAAAATACCCAGCAGGAGCTTTCTAAAAATGCTCAAAAAGTTGAGGAAACTAAAAAAAATCTTGAGATTCTCGAAAAAGATTTTAACGAAAGACTTGAAAACATAAAAGACGAGAAGAAAAAGATTATTAGTGTTTATAGGAAAAAATTTGACTCGGAGCTGCTAAAAGCAAAGGAAGAAATAAAAGATATTCTCGAAGAAATCACGCGTACAAAGAGTGAAAAGGTTTTAAGACGTTCTCTTTCAAGGATTGGCAGTACAGAATCTGAACTGAGAAAATTCAGTCAGGAAGAAAAAGAACTCCTTGAGCCCGAATTTCAGCAGATTGACTGGAATAATATTAAAATTGGCGATACTGTAGTTATAAAACACCTTGATCAGCAAGCCGTGTTAGCTTCTCTGCCTGATAAAAACACTAGTGTTCAGGTAGAAATAGGCTTGCTTAAAACAACAGTCAAGGCTGATGAGCTTGTTAAGTCTAAATCAGGCAAATCTGCTAAATTTAAGCCGATAATTCAAAAAACGAAAGATTTTTATTTGAAAAGGCATGAATTAAGTAATACGCTTGATTTGAGAGGTTTAAATGCTGAAGACGCTGTAGACAAAGTTGAATTTTTTCTCGATGAAGCCAGTCTCGCAAATCTTTCACCTGTTTATCTGATTCACGGGCATGGAACAGGGATTTTAAGAAAAGCGGTAAGAGAATATTTAAAAACTTCCCCGTATGTAAGCAAATACAGGGTAGGAGAACAAACAGAAGGCGGAGATGGCGTTTCTGTGGTTGAGTTGGTTTAAAATTAAACTAAAGTTTTGTCCTTAATGCCTGAAAGAATAAAATCGGAAATTTCCCTTACAGCGCCTTTGCCGCCTTCTTTTGAAGAAATAAAATGACAGATTTTTTTAACTTCTTCTGCGGCGTCATTAGGACAAAAAGCAAGTCCGACTCTCTCAAGAATGCAAACATCAGGCATATCATCTCCTACATAAGCAATTTCTGAGTAGTCGAGATTGTGTTTCCCCATTAAATCCTGCAAGGCAATTAATTTGTTTTTTGCTCCCTGATAAACATGAGTTATATCGAGGTCTTTTGCTCTTCTGTCAATTATAGGTGTTTGTCTGGCTGTAATTATAGCGGTTGTGAAGCCTTTATGGTTTAACATAACAATGCCATGTCCGTCTTTTGCGTTGAAAATCTTTAATTCTTCGCCGCTTTCAGAATAAATTATTTCACCATTAGTCAATACACCGTCAACATCAAAGGCTACCAGCTTTATTTTTGAAAGTCTTTCTTCGAGATTATCTATTTTTTGGTTCTGAATCATTAAGCCACCCCTGCTTTTAAAAGGTTGTGAATATGAAGGATTCCCTCTGGTGTTCCGTCCGTTTTTAAAATTACCAGAGAAGTTATAGAATATTTTTCCATAATTTGCAAAGCCTGAGCCGCAAAAGCATCTTTATCGATGATTTTTGCGCCCATAGTCATTACATCTTTAACTTTCAATCCGGAAATATCATTATGTTTTTGTAAAGCTCTTCTTATGTCACCGTCTGTTAAAAGTCCTTTTAAAGCGCATTTTTCGTCAACAACAATGGTTACACCGAGTTTTTTAGCGGTAATTTCTTGAATTGCTTCGCGAAAATCAGTTTCCATGTTAACAACAGGCAAATTTTCTTCTTTAGTCATAAGGTCTTCAACTTTCCAAAAAAAACCTTTGCCCAGTTTCCCTGAAGGATGAAAAAGTAGAAAATCTTCAGCGCTGAAGCCTCTTTTTTCAAGAAGGCATACAGCAAGTGCATCTCCCATTGCAAGTGTAGCTGTTGTGCTCGCAGTAGGTGCCAGATTAAGAGGACAGGCTTCTCTTTCTACTGATATATCAAGTGTAACATCGCTTTTTTGAGCAAGAGTGGAATTTGATTTTCCTGTCATTGCAATCATTTTTACGCCAAATCTTTTGATTAAAGGTAAAAGCTGGAGTAATTCAGAAGTTTCTCCGCTGTTAGAGATTGCAAGTACTATATCTTCTCTGGTTATAACCCCTGAATCTCCATGTGTGCTTTCAGCAGGATGAAGAAAATATGATGGAGTTCCTGTGCTGGAAAAAGTTGCGGCTATTTTTTTGCCGATAAGTCCTGATTTCCCCATTCCGGTGACGATAACTCTTCCTTTGCAGCTATAAAGCAGGTTTATAGCTGCCTCGAAAGGTTCTCCGAGTCTTTTTATAAGGTTTGTAATTGATTGTGCCTCGATTACAAATACTTCTTTAGCGAGATTCAGTATATTTATATTTTTTGTATCAAGAATATTCGACACTTCTTACCTCTGAATAAATTTATACACTTTATATTTTATTACACTTTAAAAAATAATACTCAAATTGCTAATTAATTTTATTACAATTCAAATCTCAATTTAAATTATTAATTTTTTTGAAGAACTATAAAGTTTTGTAAAGAACGTCCGATATAAATAAAAAGATGTATTCGCATTTTTTAAAGTGTTAATTTTTCGCAAGGAAAATTAAATAATAGTTTATTGAGGAAATTTGGATGCTAAAAGAAACCTTGAAGAGCCAAATACCTGTTTTTTCAGGAGCTGATATAAATCACATTCTGGATTTAGCACAAAAATCGCACGAAAATTACCTTATAAGGTCTAATCAGAATGATCTTGATAAAGCTCTTGTATATTATCTTGAAGCGATGAAAATTAATCCTTCTATTCCCCATGTTTATTACAAGCTGGCTAGTTTGTTATGGGAAAAGGGCGATATCGATTTAACTTCGGCTATACAAAAATGTAGAAAAGCTATAGAACTTGATCCTAAATCGGCTAATGCCAGGCTTTATCTCGGGTATTTTCTAAAAGCATCAGGCAATTATAATGAAGCTGAAAAAGCTTTTAAAACATCTATTAGACTTGCAGGATTCAGGTCTTCCAAACCAAGAATTACTCTGGGGCTAACAATAATACAAAGATTACAGCAATCAGATTTTAATTTAATTGATTTTATAAAGGGAATTCATTATTTTGCAACCGGTGTAATAATGGCAACCTATGATTATGATGTAATTAGGATGTTTTATAAAAGCAGCGCTGAAGATTTTTCTATATTCAAGTATAGATTTAAAGCAGGTTTTCATAAAAAGACAGGCAATTTTGCAAAAACAGTTGAAACTTATGAAAAAGCGGCGCTTCGCACTGGTAGAAAAGATTTATTTTATTCAAAAATCGGTGATCTTTTAGTTGAACTTCAAAATCCGCAAAAAGCAGCTGACTTCTATAGAAAAGCGCTTTTAACAGCTGAGGATGATATTGTTCTCTGGGCAAAACTCGCTGAACTTCTTCAGAATTTTGATAAAAATAACCATGAAGAAATAATTGACTGTTTCAATCAAATTGCTAAATTAGAGCCTTTAAACTCAAATTTATTTTATGAGTTAGGTCATTTATATCTTAGAAAAGAAGATAAATTCAGTGCGGTTAATGCATTTAAAAGGGCTATAGAAATTGAGCCTCATAATGCTTTTTATCATAATAGTCTTGCTTATGCACTTGTTCAGCTTCAGGATTATGATGGAGCAATTTCTGAATACCAAAAAGCAATAAGGCTAAATCCTGACAGCGAATGGACTTCTATCGTTTCTCAGGCGCTTGGTGCAATTTATCATCAGGTTAAAGACAATATGGATGCGGCTATTGTTGCATATCAAACAGCAATAGTGCTTGACCCTAATAATATCGACGCTTTTATTGCATTAGGTGAGTCATATCAGGATAGAAATGACCTTGATAATGCTGTTGATTGTTATTGTAACGCGGTAAAACTTGATCCCAATATTCCAAAACTATACTGCAACCTTGGATTAACTCTCTGGGAAAAAGGTTGTATAGAAGAATCAATCATTGCTTATCATAAAGCTATAAGTTTAAATCCAAAATATGAAATAGCTTTTAATAATCTTGGAGTTGTTTATCTTGACGGTTCAAACAGTCCTGAAGAAGCTGTCGTTATGTTTACCCAAGCTATAAAAAACAATCCGAATTATGCTCTTGCCTATTATAATAAAGGAAGATCTTATCAGGCTTTGAAAAACAAAGCAGGTGCAGCAAAATATTATCAAATGGCGATAGATATAAATAAGCTTACAGATGAAATTGATGAAAATGAAATTCAAGATCGTTTGTATAGTCTTTTTTCAGTAGTTTAACAAGCATAAACAAATAGATGCTGAAACAAATTCAGCATGGCATCGAGGTTGTTTATTAATTTGTCTGTGATTCTTCTTCAATAAATCTTTCAGAAGCAAATGAATCAATATTTTTAATTTCTTCAATTGCGGCTGATGCGATTTTAAGAAAAGCTTCAACAACTTTAGGGGAAAACTGTGTCCCTGATGATTTTTTTAACTCTTCTACGGCATATTCATGAGGTAGACCTTTACGATAAGCTCTGTCTGAAGTCATACCATCATAGGCATCAGTAATAGCTATAATTTGTGCTTCTATAGGGATGTCATCACCAGATAATCTATAGGGATAACCTTTTCCGTCGTATCTTTCATGGTGTAAGCTTACAATTCTTATTACGGAGCGTAGTTGTTTAATTTCTTCAAGTATTTTAACGCCGGTTACAACATGTTTTTTGATTTCATCAAACTCTTCAGGATTAAGATTGCCCGGTTTGTTCAAAATAGTTTCAGGGACTCCTATCATTCCTATATCGTGCAGCAGACCTGCAAGTTCAAGTTCGCTAAGCTCTGTGTCCGATAACCCAAGAGTTTCACCGGTTTTTAATGCATAATAAGTAACCCGCTTACTTCTGCCAAAAGTATAATGATCTTTTGCATCAAGTGCTTCTGTAATTGCAGTAATAGTACCTGAAAATAATTCTTTTAAATCAAGAGCAAGGCTTTGGTTATCAAGGTTTAACTGATAAACTTCAAAACTTGCATCAAGTATATTTGTTAAATCATTAGGATTCCATGGTTTTCTAATGTACCTGTGGATTTTGCCTTCATTAATCGCACCAATTAAGCTTGTTGAATCAGTATAAGCTGTAATTAAAATTCGTATTGCATCAGGCGCGTAATGTAAAGTCTTTTTTAGCAGCTCAACACCATCCATACCAGGCATTTTATGATCAGATATAATCATATCGATTTTGTTGTTTTTAATGATTTCAATTGCTTCAAACCCTGAATTTGCGAGAAATACGTTATAATTACTTCGCAGTGTTCTTTTGAACAATTGCAAATTATCGATTTCATCATCTGTAACTAATATGTTGTATTTCATTTATTATACTTCTATAGGGTTTTCACTATTTGAATTACTTTGTTCTGTCCAATTGATAGGAATTTTTATGATAAATTTAGTTCCTTTACCTTTTTCGCTTTCTACTTCCATTTTACCATTATGGCTTTTAATTATTTTGTAACAAATTGATAACCCCAGACCTGTACCTTCACCAACAGGTTTTGTGGTAAAAAACGGATCAAATATTTTTGGAAGTGTGTCTTCGTCAATACCGGGACCTGTATCTTCAATTTCGATTACTGCATCCTGATTTACAACTTTTGTTCTTACATAAACATTGCCGTTTCCTTCTATCGCTTGTGCCGCATTATCAAGAACATTCATAAATACTTGATTTACCTGCCCTGCATAACACATTATTTGAGGGACATCGCCATATTGTTTATGAACGGTAACCCTGTCTTTATATTTGCTTTCAAGAATATTTAAAGCACTGTCTATTCCTTCATGAATGTTAACTTCTTTCACCAAAGCTTCATCAAGTCTTGAGAAGTTTTTCAGGTCAAGAATAATTTGTTTTGAACGTTCTGCACCGTCATAACAACTTTTTATTAATGAGGAAAGATCTTCCACGATAAAATCATATTCGAGATCTTCTTTTAATTTGTCTATTTCTTGAATTTTATCTTCAGGTAATTGTTTTTTAACTTCTTCGTATTTGTTAATGATTTGAATAAGGTCATTTGAGTAATTTTTTAGATGTGAAAGGTTGCCGTAAATAAAGTTAATAGGATTGTTGAGTTCGTGCGCTACACCTGCTACAAGCTGTCCGAGTGATCTCATCTTTTCATTGTGAACAACCATTGACTGAGCATCTTTAATTTCTTTATTTGCACGTTTAAGTTGGAGATTTATTCTGCTTAATTCATGCGTTCTATCCATAACTTTTTGTTCAAGGGAGTTATAAAGATCGTTGAGTTTATCAGCCATAGAATTAAAAGCTTTTGCAAGTACGCCTATTTCATCTTCGGATTTGACATCGGTTCTGAATTTTAAATTTCCCTGTGAAAATTCTTCAGCAACTTCTACAAGGTTTTTTATTGGTTTTGTTACATATTTTGCAAGTATAAAAGCTGCCCAAAAACCAAAAACTATAAATAATATTGAAAGAGTCAAGTTGCCTTTTACCAGAAGATCTACAAGATGTCCGATAGAATTTTCGTTATAAAATGCAACAACAAGACGATTATCACCTACATTAAAAGTACTTTGCTGAATATTTGCAGGGTTCATGTTTGTGTATTTTGTAGAGAAACCGCCATCCATCCACAGGCTGTTTATGCTTGCTTTAGTTCCGTCAATATCACCAACCGTAGACCATATATATTTTTGGGTGCGGTTATCTATTAAGCTCGAATATAAAACCAAATTATTATCTACAAGATTTTTTGCTAAGTTGTAGGTATTAACAAACTTTTTCCCTGTTTTTAATTCTTGATTTGCAGAACTGTATATAGTATTAGAAAATGCTATATAATTCTGATTTTGATCTATTCTATATTGTTTAAGAATTGGCGTACTGGCATAAAGATTATATGCGGATATAAAAAATACTGAGTAAAAGATTGAAACGCCGATAATTGTTGTGAATTTACTAACTAACGATACTTTTGTTCTTAATACTTTTTCTTTTTTCATAAATTTATCCTAACTCTTAATCCAATTATTATAATATTATAATTAAATATAAATTAAATATAAATTAATTATTATCTTCTGAATTATTTTCTGACCCAGCATTATCGAGATCTTTTTTATTAGATTTTTTTGAAGTTTTATAATAGTTTTTTTTAGATGGATTATTTGATGTTTCTAAAACTTTTCCTATAGAAAATCCGAAAAAACCTGCTACAATTGCTCCAAAAACACTATACCAACATGCATTTATAACTGTATTATAGTCAAAAGACATTTCTTTTAATAATACTATAGATCCTATTATTAATAAAGTGAAACAAGAAAAAATTCCGGCGATTTTAGCTGATAATCTGATGATTTATTCCTCCATTCGGGTTTATTTTTTGTATTTTCTTGGTTGCGCGCCCTAAACGGCGTTTCGTAGGGGCAAAGCCCGTTTTTTAGCCTCTGCTTGCAATCCGCTCTAATTGACGCTTAAAGCAAAATTGTATAATAGTTGTTTTATCAAAATTTGAGATGGTTTGAAATTTTCCTGAAAGAAAAAATTTCCCCTCCAGTCTCTGCTTGCAATCCGCTGCTTGGTTGCGCGCCCTAAACGGCGTTTCAGGTGGGCAAAGCCCTCCTTTCAGCCTCTGCTCGCAATCCGCTTCTTCTCTCAAAATTTCAAATAAAGTATTTATTTCTTTTTTGTTAGGTAAAGTAAAACGGGCGTTTAATATACAGTTTAAGTTATATTTAACGGAAGAAGCAAATTGCATTCCACCGCCTCCAATATTAATTGTTTCAGCTTCAGTTTCTTGACCGTTAACTGTTTCTTTAAAAAATACTGGCATTTGTGTGTTTATACGTGGGTATTCTCTTTTTTGTACAATAGTAAATTTTGACGGAACAGCAAAAAATACATTATTATGTTCTATTTTATTTATTTTTGAAGTAAACATAACCATATAATCTTCTGTTGATATTAATATTTCCGGCTCAGATCCGGTCATTAACAATGAAGAATTTTTTACCTCTGCAACAAAAAAATCTTTGCATGCAGAAATTATTATTCCCATTGAAAAATTTTCAATATTAGCAGGAATTATCTTTATTTTTTGATTTTCTTTTATAGGATTTATCGGATTCATTTTTTATTCAAAATCAATAAATTATTTAATTAATATTTTTCTAAATATACAATAAATTACCCTAAAAGTGAATATTTATAAAAGCATTAGACTAAATAACTACTTAATAAGTAGTATTTTTTTATTCGCATTTTTATCCACATCAGGATTATAGCTTTTTATTAAAAATTGGATAATAAATAATGTTCTAAAGCAGTAATAAAAAATTTTTTTAATTTAAGATTCGGAGTTGGAGTTTAGGACATGTCAAAATTAGAATATTTTTATCAAAATGCAAAAAAATTAATTGCAGCTGTTGCGTTAATTTCGATAGTTAACGGGCAGCCGTCGTATTCAGAAAGTTATACTAAAGATGAATTAAACACTATTAATGTTTATGAAGATGTTTCACCTTCTGTAGTTTCAGTTGATGTTGATATTGATGACGGGGTGTCAAGCGGAACCGGTTTTATCGTAGACACGGATGGCACAATTTTAACAAGCGGTCATGTTATAGAAGGACATAAAAAAATTAAAGTAACTCTGTCTAACGGAGAAAAATACGATGGTCAAATTCTAGGTGATACAGAAACCGGAGATTTTGCCCTTCTTAAAATTAAACCTAAAAAAAGTCTTCCTATAATTAGACTTGGCGATTCTTCAAAAGTTAAAGTGGGACAAAAAGTCCTTGCAATCGGAAATCCTTTTGGATTTAGCAGAACTCTTACTGAAGGGATAGTCAGCAGGGTTGATAAATCCAAAAATAAAATTCAGACAGACGCCGCAATAAATCCGGGCTGTTCCGGAGGACCTTTATTAAATACCGACGGCGAAGTGATAGGAATTAATCAGTCTATTTATAATCCTGATAATAACAAATCAAACATCGGAATAGGGTTTGCTATTCCTGTAAACCTTGCAAAAAACTTTATAAGTGAAACGAAAAAGAATAAATCTTAAAATATTATTTACGGTTTGATGTTTTAATTTTATCGCCGGCAACTTCTGTACCTTTAGAAAATCCTACAAAACAAACAAACCATAATATAAGAATGTTTATATAAAATAAAGGATTTGCGGATGCAGAGTTGTTTTGTAAAATACTTGAAAACAGATACAAAAGTATTATTAAAATTGGAGCAATAATAATATTTTTAATCTTCATTCTTCTTTTTTGTACAAAAGTTATTACTTGACCTGTTATAAAGGAGCTTATCAGGTATCCTATTGGCCACAACCAGATACCAATAAGAGCTATAGCTTCAGGCGTCAGTATCGGTATATTCATCCTGTAGTTTATAAAAGTCATATTCAGAATAATATTTAGGTTTATCGCAATTATAAAAGCAACAATAGCGAGTAAAAAAGGATTTTCTTTAAATTTAAATAAGTCTTTAGGGCTTTTTAAACTGCTAACTAAAGTTTTTATAAAATTTGGTCCTTTAGTTTTTTTTATTAGAGTTTTATCATCTTTTAAGACAGTAGCAATTTTACTTAATTTGTCTTCAGAAGAAATTTTCTTGTTGGAACTTTCTAAGAGTTTTGAATTTTCTAATAGACGCTGTTCTATAGTTTTTTCTACAGGTTTTACTTTAGGCTCATTGAGTCTGGTCTTAATGGGTGCTTGAATATTGTAATTTATGTTAGAGATAAGCAGTCCGGCAGGTTTCATTGTGGTTTCTGCTCTTTTGCATAACCTGTAAAGATTTAGCTGACCTGCATTTTTGGGAAGTTTTATTTCTCCCATATCTTCAAATCTGACATTTTCAACCTTGTCATAACTTGAGATAGACATATCTTTGAATTCTTTTGTGACAAAGATTTCTCCGGGGGTTGTAACAGGTTCAATCCTGGCAGTAATATTTACCAGAGTCCCGTGAACATTTTTCTTTCCTGAAACAGGATCATAAATCAATTCAAATTCTCCAAAATTGCCTGCAATTCTGGGATTTAATTTTCTTATGCCAAATTCTTCAAAATTAATTTTACTAAAAGATTCTCTGTATGCGAGAGCCATATTGATTGCCATTTCAGCTTTATCATAAATTGCAAATATGGCATCTCCCCAGGTATTCCAAATAACTGCCGCATCCTTATACTCTTTAAGCTGTTCAGAAATTACTGGAATAACTTTATTAAAATATATTTTTAAATCAGCATCTTTTAAAGTGCTGTATTTTTCAATATCTGTGAATATTACATAACCGTACATATATCAAACAATTTCCTGTAAATGGAGCTCGCACCCTTTTATTGTAACATTATTAATCATAAAATTATCATTAGTCTATTTTATTTACCAGTCTAATTTATCTACAACTTGTACATTGATTTTAGGACCGTCATTTTCTTTTTTTGAAGACATGTGTATTTTATCGTTTCTTAATAAATAAACAGCGTATTCTACACCGGATAAAAGTCCTACAAGGCAAATAAATATTAATGCAAAAATGTTAATGTAAAATTTTTGTACTAATGCAACAAACAATGGAACTGAAAGTGCAGCGCCATAAGATGAAGCATACATGCCCAGTTGTAAAATACCTATTAAAATTGAAGCGATAACAACATTTTTTGATTTTATTATTTTGATTTGTAAAATCGTTATAATTTGACTTGCCGCGAAAGAACTTATTATAAACCCTCTCAACCACATCCATGGGTTGATAATTGTCATAAATTCCGCGGTTACAGGGTTTGTAAATACAGGTATCCTTATATAAGGATGGTCTTTAAAAGCTGGCTGAAGGTTTGAATTTAGCCAAAATAAGCTTGAATTGAAATAATATTCGCCCCATTTGAACATACTTTTGGTGAATTCTAATTCCAGCAAGTAATTTATAAAAATTGCTGCCACAAAAACAATAATAGCAATAAAAAATGGATTTTCGGTAAACATTTCATTGTTGGTTTCAGTAGTTTTACTTTTTGAGCTTTTTAGTCTTTTCTTTAAGTCACTCATTTTAAATATCCTTCTATCATTATATCTGGAGGAAAATTTTTAACTTCACCGAATTTGAATTCTTTACTCTCATTTATATTTTCTATTTTAAAACCCTCAAAAGAGCTTATAGATGTATTATCTCCAATAATTTTGGGTGCAATAAAGAAATAAACTTTGTCAATGAGATTATATTTTAAGAAAGCACCGTTTAATTTACCGCCGGATTCAATCAAAATACTGAAAATTTCTTGTGCATATAGTTTTTCAACTAAATATTCCAGATCAATTTTATTATCATAATTGAGCGGACATTTAATTATATTTATATATTCAGGATAAATTTTTAATTTGTTTTTGTCAATATTTTCTGATGTTGCAATAATTATGCTTGTGCCATCGTCATTGTATACTTTTGAATTGGCAGGAGTTCTTAACTGAGAGTCTATAATTACTCTTACAGGGTTTTTACCACCTTGTTGCCGGCATGTTAGGCTCGGGTTGTCAGCAATTATTGTATTAGAACCTGTAATAATGGCATCGTATTTATTTCTTAGTCTTTGAACTTCTTCTCTTGCTGCTTCGGAAGTTATCCATTTGCTGCTCCCTGTTGAAGTTGCTATTTTTCCGTCAATGGTAGAAGCTGTTTTTACTGCGATAAAAGGTTTCTTTGTAGTTATATTTTTTATAAAAATTTCGTTTGTTTTTTCGCATTCTGTAGTCAAGATGTTTTCTATGACTTCTATTTCGGCATTTTTAGCTTTTTTGATGCCTTCTCCTGAAACAAGCGGGTTAGGGTCCGTCATTCCAACAACTAAAGTTTTTATTTTTTCTTTGATAATCCTGTCTATGCATGGTGGAGTCTTGCCATGATGAGAACAGGGCTCAAGACTTACATAAATTGTGCCGCCTTCGGCTTTATTTCCAGCCTGATTAAGCGCATTTATTTCAGCGTGTGCTTGTCCGTATTTTTCATGACAGCCTTTGCCGACAACGTTGCCGTCTTTATCAAGAACTATTGAGCCAACAAGAGGGTTAGGAGAAACAGCGCCTTCACCTTTTTTTGCCAGTTCTAGACATTCTTTCATATAATTTTCGTTAATATTTTCTTTGTGCATATTTTTTTTAGAGGGTTTTTATGTGATTATTAAGAAAATTATACAACGATTTGCGAATATAAAAAAATGATAAAACTTGCAATTACCGGAAACATAGCATCAGGAAAATCTTTAGTAGAATTCTTGTTCCATAAGGAAGGAATTACAACTATTGACACGGATAAAATTGTCCATAATCTTTTATCCCATGATATAGAAATAATTGAAAAAGTTAATAATCTTTTTGATATTAATGTTAAAGATGAAGAAGGCAAGATTGACCGAAAAAAAGTCGGTGATATAGTTTTTAACGATAAAAATAAGCTTGAACAGCTTGAAAAAATTCTTCATCCTGAAGTTAAAAAAGTTGTAGATAATTTTTTTCAGGAACATGAAAAAGAGAAATTTGTAGCTGTAGCAGTTCCACAGCTTTATGAAGCTGGTTGGGAAGTTTATTTTGATTATGTTTTGCTTGTTATTGCCGATGATAAAATTAGGATTGAAAGGCTTTATGAGAGAAACCATTTTACAGAAGAGGTTGCTCAAAAGAGATTAGAGACACAACTTGCGCAGAATGAAAAACGCAAGAAAGCTGATTTTGTAATATATAATTCAGGAGATGCAGATAACACAAGGATTCAGCTAAAAAACATTTTGGAAAAATTAACAAAAATGGTATAATGAATCCATTATAAAAATAGAGTTTTTAAATATGATACTTGTAATTGATAACTATGATTCGTTTACATACAATCTTGTCCAGTATTTGGGCGAGCTTGGGGCGGAATGTCAGGTTTTTAGGAATGATGCGATTTCTGTTGATGAAATAAAAAAGCTTAACCCGTCGCATATTATAATTTCCCCGGGACCGGGGACTCCGGACGAATCAGGTATTTCGTTAGACGTGATTAAAAATTTGGCAGGAGTTATTCCAATTCTCGGGGTTTGTCTTGGTCATCAGGCTATAGGGCAGGTTTTTGGGGCGAAAATTGTTAGAGCTCCATATTTAATGCATGGCAAGGTTTCTGAAATTATTCATGATACTGATGATTCTTTGTTTTATGATATTGACAATCCTTTTTCTGCTACAAGATATCATTCTCTGGTAATTGACAGGGCTTCTCTTAAAGAAACTCCATTAAAAACAATTGCATGGACTTCTGATAATATTGTTATGGGGGTTAGGCATAAGGATTTTAAGAATCTTGTAGGGATTCAGTTTCATCCTGAGTCGATTTTAACCAAATCAGGAAAGAAATTGCTGTCTAATTTTTTAAAGTTTTAAGATTAAATAAAAACATGATAAAAAAATACCTGATAAAAATAAAAGAAGGGCAAAACATTACAGCAGAAGAAGCCGGTGAATTAATAGAATTAATGAGCACCGGAGAAGTTTTGCCTGCTCAAATTGCTGATTTACTTGTTTCTCTTAATGATAAAGAAGTAAATGTCGAAGAAATATCGGGATTTGCACAAAGAATGAGAGAAAAAGCTCTAAAAATAAATACGCAAGGACTTGAAAATATAGTAGATTCTTGTGGAACAGGCGGAGATAAAACAAATACGTTTAATATTTCCACAGCTTCAGCAATTCTGGTTTCCTCGACAGGAGTAAATGTTGCGAAACATTCCAATTTTGGATTTACGAGTAAATGTGGAAGCAGTAATGTGCTTCAGTCGCTCGGAATAGAGCTTTTAACATGTTCTCGGGCAGTTGAAGAAAACTTAAAAGGCAAGAATATAGCTTTCATACACGCCCCTTATTTCCATAAATGCACAGCCCATGTAAATACTGTCAGAAAAGAGCTCGGCATAAGAACAGTATTTAATCTTCTAGGTCCTTTGACCAATCCTGCTTTTCCGACAGGTCAGGTGATTGGAGTTCCGCGCAAAGAATTATGCCCGAAAATTGCAGAAGCCTTAAAAAATCTCGGCTGTAAAAAAGCTTTGGTTGTAAATGGTTTAAATCCTGTGATGGATGAGATAAGTATTTGCGGAAAAACTTTTATTTCAAGACTTGATAACGGAAAAATAGACAATTTTGAAATTCATCCTGAAGATTATGGGATTAAGCAAGCAAAACTTGAAGATATACAGGGTGATACGCCTGAAGTTAACGCAAAAATCATTGAAGATATATTTAACGGAAAAATTAAAGGAGCGAAGCTTGATATCGTTTTGCTCAATTCCGCAGCACTTTTGTGGGTTGGGAATATGGTAAATTCTATAGAAGAAGGATTAAACACCGCAACGGATATTATTCAAAGCGGCAGGGCAGCAAATAAGCTTAACAGTTTAAGAGTAAAAAGCTAGTAGACTTCAAAAAACCTTGTATCAGTTCCGCCTTCGCCTATTTGAAACCTTACTGATTTCATACATTTCGGGCATCTGCCGGCGTATGCGGTACCTTCTTTATTTACATAAATTCTATTGTATACGTTACAGCATTTAAAAAGAACGCTGATAAACTTTTTTTGCATTTTGTTTGTTCCGAAACTTATTTTTAATATCTGATTATATTTTATCAAAAAATTCCTTATTTAAAAAACAAAAAGGGCGAGCGAGTCGCCGAAGGCGACGGAAAGCGAGCCAAAAAAATAACTCTAGCCCCTCCCTCAAGGGAGGGGTTGGGGTGGGTGATAAAAAAATTAATTATTTTTTGCATCATTTTTAATTTTTCTCAAACAAAAGTAGGAGAAATTTAAACCTTGATCAATCAAATTTATGATTAATTTTTTAGGATTTTTCCTGATAAAAGACATGAATTTATGCTGGAAAAACCCAAAATAAAAGCATTTTGGATATAAATACTTAGGACTACATTATATTTTACGCTTTCATAAATATAGACGATGTTATACGAAAGGTGGACTGATAAACTTTTACATGTACTCCTTAGAAGACGACGATACACATATCCCTATCTAGCTATGCTTTCTTGCAAAAGAACATAGCTTTTTTATTGGGAAAAATTAGTTGTTTTATAAACCTTTAATACTCAAAAAAGTGGCAAAAATCTACATCATCGAAGTTGCATAACAACATATAAACAGGATCATCTTCTTCTACCCTCTGAAACCCGTAATCATCAAAAAGCCAGTATTTAGGACTAACACCTGTTGAGCGGACAATACCCTTTTCCTGCAATATGTTTAGCTTTTTCTTAACGATATCAATTTTTAAATGGATTCTTCTGGCAAGTTCAACAGCAGTAATGCCTTCAGCACAAACCCTGTTTTGAGGATTGCTGAACATAAGCTCAAGACCTACTAGTCTTAATATCTTGTCATCTTGTTCTACTGCGGTTGTCATCTTGAAATTGTTCTCTCATTTGTTGTATATATTGAATTTACCCGAAATACATATTTTTACATGCTACATGTCGGCATATTTTCAAAAAACTACAGTAAAACTCCATCTTTTACCGTAAAAAAACTTAATATTTCGTTTTAATATTAAAATACTTATTTAAATACTCCATTAAAAAAATTTTTATGGCAATATTTTTATATGTTATTAAATAGTCTAAAAATTAAAGAAAAAGTTTTAAATTTCCTGAAGAAGTATAATCTTACAGACAAAAATCAGATATTATTTGTGGCGTTTTCAGGAGGGATTGATTCTGCCTGTCTTCTTGATGTTTTGTTTAAATTATCGCAGGAGTATGGATTTAAACTTGTAGCCGGGCATTTAAACCATAATTGGAGAGGTGAAGAATCTCTAAAAGAAGAATTAAACGCTAAACAATTTTGTTCAGAAAGAAATATTGAGTTTTACAGCGAAACTTTGTCGGAAGATCTACCTCGTACTGAAGAAGAAGCTCGAAATCAGCGTTATAAATTTTTCAATAAAATTGCTGATCTGACAAAAGTAACCGCAATAATTACGGGGCATACACTTTCTGATCAGATAGAAACCGTTCTTTATAGAATAATTAAAGGGACAGGTATTTCAGGCTTAAAAGGTATTCCTGAAGTCAGAAATCAAAAAAATTATCCAGCTATATACAGACCATTATTGGAAATTACAAGGGAAGACACAATAGAATATTGCAAGGATAATAATATTACGCCTAATATTGACTCAAGTAATCTTCAGGAAAAGTATTTAAGAAACAGAGTAAGATTAAGCCTTATCCCCGAGTTGCGTACATATAATTCTGGTATTGAAAAGGCTATTTCAAGGCTTTCTTTGATTTCAAAAGATACAGAAGAGTTAACAGAAGAGTATTTGCGTTTGATAACTCCTGAAATTTACATAGAAGATAATGTTATTTCGACTCAAAAGTTTGTAAATCTATCTTCTGCTTTGCAAAAAAGAATTTTGTTTGACTTTTTTATAAAAAACAATATTGATCATAATTATGAAAAAATTGAAGAAAACCTGAATTTTATCAAGGAAAGTTCGGGCTTAAATTCGGGAAATACTCTTTCTCTAACAAAAAATACATGGCTGTTTGTTTCTTCATCAGAAATAAGAATCATAAATCAGATTATAGCCGATAAAACTTCTGAAATCGTCGAGGTTAATCTTGAAGGAGAAGTGTCTTTTCCTTCACTGAATTTGACGTTTAAAACTGAATTATGGCAGGGAAGAGAATTCTTATTCCCGAAAGAAACTGATAAAAGAGCTTATGTAGACTTAAGTAGGATAAAATCTCCTTTGTATTTAAGAACCAGAAGAGATGGCGATAAAATCCAGCCTTTTGGGATGAAAGACAAAACTAAACTTAAGAAGTATTTGATAAACAAAGGTGTTCCGGAATTTGAAAGGGATAAACTATTGCTGCTTATGAATGAAGAGGAAGTTCTCTGGGTTTTGGGAGTGGGAATAAGTGAATTATTAAGAGTTAATAAAATTCCTACTCATGAAATGCGAGTTTTTTAGAATTTTTAGTATAATTTTAAGTAATTACATTAAAAAAGGATGGGATAATGCAGGTAATTTTAGATAAAAACGAATCAGAACTATTGGAACTGTTCTCAGAAGAAGCTATTCAAAGAAGAATAAGAGAACTGGCAAAAGAAATTAACAATACTTTTCCTAAAAACGAGGAATTAGTTGTAATTGCTGTTTTGGCAGGTTCAATTTTATTTGCTTCAGACTTGATTAAGCGTTTGCATATGCCTATTCAGTTTGAATTTGTTAGACTTTCCAGTTATGGACATGATCAAAAATCAAGCGGAAATGTAAAACCTGTAGATTTAACCCTGCCAAGCTTAGAAGGGAAAAATGTTTTAATAGTTGAAGATATTGTAGATACAGGTCACACAGCTAATTTTATGATTGATTATATAAAATTGCAGCATAAGCCTGAAAATATCAAATTTGCAACGCTTTTAGATAAAGTCTGCGCAAGACAAAAGCATGTCGATATTAATTATCGCGGATTTGAAGTGGATGACAAGTTTGTTGTGGGCTATGGACTTGATTATATGGGCTATTATAGAAACCTGCCTTATATTGGATATTTTCCTCAATAGGTTTTTATGAAAAATAATGATTTTATAGCAGCCTGCATAATTCCAACAGGGATAGGAGCTTCTATAGGAGGATATGCCGGTGATGCTTCTCCATACATAAACCTCCTGTCAAAAGTTTGTCCTGTAATAACTAATCCTAATTCAGTAAATGCAGCGATTTTTTCAGGAATTAACGATAATATCCTTTATACGGAAGGGTATGCTATTGACATGTTTTTTAAAGAGGAAATTGCGCTTAGGCCATCTAAATTCAATAAAATCGGGGTGATTTTTGATAAAGCCATCCCTGAAAAAGTTTTAAATGTTCACATAAATACTATTAATTCCGTAAAATCGACTTACGGTATAAATATTTTAGGCTATGAATTAACTGAAGAAGAAGCAGGAGTTGATTTTAATGTTTCAGAATCAGGAATTTCTACAGGTGAGCTAAAAAATCCTGATACACTCATAAATTCTGCCCGAAAACTAATAGACAAAGGCGCAGAAGCTATTGCAGTGGTGTGTTATTTCGATACTCCTGATGATTTTGACTATGCTAACGGCTCTGGTATAGACCCTGTCGGTGGAGTTGAAGCTGTAATTTCCCATATTTTGACTAGGGAATTTAACGTTCCTGTCGCTCATGCCCCGGCTTTTGATGAGAATTCGCTTATAATAAGCTCTGAAATAGTTAATAAAAAAGCTGCGGCAGAATATATTACACCGACTTTTCTTCCCTGCATATTATTAGGGCTTTATAATGCACCTAAAATAATCGAAAATTTGTCATTGCGAGAATCGGACATAACTTTAAAAAATATAAAAGCACTAGTTATACCTTACGATTGTATGGGCGGACTTCCTGTATTAAAGGCGATAGAAAAAAATATTCCTGTTATTGCTGTAGAAGAAAACAAAACGGTTTTAAATATAATTCCAGAACTTGTTGGAATTGTAGATAAAGTTATTAAAGTTAAAAATTATCAGGAAGCAGCAGGATATTTGCTTGCTATGAAAAATGGAATATACTTCTAAATTTCATCAATTTTAGAAAATTCGTCAGATTCTTCAGGTATGTTAAAAAGTCTTTTTTCTCCTGAAAAACCTCTATGTTTTTCATATTCGTTTTTTTGTTCCTGCATTTCAAGGAGTTTTTGATACCTTTTTATTTCAGATTTCATTTTAGTCACCCTCTTTAATTAAATTATTTAAAAAATATTTAAAATTTACATTCACAAACTGTTTAATTATTTGTAGTTATGGTTTGATTTTTATAGAATAGAAAAATCAAAGGTAATTAAGGAGATTGGCAAAATGTCCGAAAAGAAAGTTATAGCGACAATTCCGCGTACTGCAACAGAGGAAATCCAGGTTCAATTAAGCGAATATAAAGGCAAAAAATTCCTTGACCTGAGAATTTTTTATACGACAGATGCGGGAGCAACATGGCTTCCTACTAAAAAGGGTGTTGCAATTTATCCGGAGCATCTTGAAGAGTTAAAAGAAGCTATAGAGCTTGCACAAAAAGAGCTTGAGTGAGTTGATTCCTATTAATAAATATGCTCAGGTAATAGTTGATATCCAAAATCTTGATACAAGAACGTTTAGCTACCTTATACCTGAAGAATTGCAGGAGATAGTTAAAATTGGGCTCCCTGTACTGGTGCCATTCGGCAATCAGGGGGTGGTTAATGCTTTTGTTGTCGGTTTTAGCAATTATCTGCCTGCTGAAATAAAAGCAAAATATATTTATGAAATACTCGATACTGAACCGTTTTTTGATCTTGATTATCTGCAATTTGCTGAATGGGTGGCTA
>Ga0209000_1000299_pt1 | contig 55746 bp, 33 predicted proteins | sample RifGroD2_FD_183998 | JGI IMG/M metagenome (GOLD analysis project Ga0209000, IMG submission 183998) | Groundwater microbial communities from Rifle, Colorado, USA - Groundwater D2 (SPAdes) (version 2) | ecosystem: Environmental > Aquatic > Deep subsurface > Groundwater | place: Rifle, Colorado... | reverse complement strand
TGTGTTATGATCATATTCAAACCTCCATTGTTACTTTTCACCTCTTAGGTGATTTTTGTTTTTTCGTCGAAACAATTGTAACAACTGGAGGTTCTTTTGTTTATAGGCTTTCTATTTAGGAATTGGCAAAACCATAAGAATGAAAGTTAAGAAAATTTTGTTGTTGTTTTTATTGCTTGTCGCCAGCGTATTGATCCTCCTGGGCTGTGGTACGACCAGCAAGAACACCTCTCCCAGTGGTGAAAATACCGGTTCGTTTAATATCACCGGAATCCTTTCGGGAGCTATGGCCCCATCCTCAATAGTTAACGCGGCGGAATCGGCAAATTATGTCTACGCAGTCAACACCTGCCCGGAATATGGATCGGTATGGCGGAAAAAGGTACTGCTTAATCCTGATGGCAGTTTCGAAATATCCCTAACAAAAGGAGACCCCTGGATACTGGCATTTATTGACACGAACGAGACCGGTGCAGCCATGATAAAGGGAATATTCAAGGCAGAGAGTCTTGATTGTATCGCACCCAAGGCCGCGGTCATAGATGGCAAGGCCAGTATAGGAACACTGAACATAGATGTGTCAGGGAATGCAGAGATATCCTCGGAAAACTACGACACCTTCATCGGCAATCTTGGTATGCTGGATGCCGAAGCCACGATGCTGGGACAAATGGATGACCTTATGCTGCGGTATATCAACCCTGATATGAACAATAACGGGGTCCTTGATATGGATGAAGGGACACATGTCAATATTACCTTCTGGAGCGAATTTAATTATGGCAACAATCTTTTGACAGCCAATGTGCGTGCAGGCCAGCCTATACCAACGAACCAAACTCCAACATTTCGCGGTGTGCACCCCCAGCTCAGGGTATTCGACGACAGCAGCAAAAGCCATCTGTCAGGTCTGCCGCCAAAATGGTCCCTCACATGGACGGAACAGGGCAGTTTTGTTGCAGCAGATATGTATGAAGCAACCGATCTATCAGCAACCTTCGTATCCGGGAATCCCGGTCACTGGGTGTCTTATGACGGGGAAGCCGTAAGTGCCAAGATCGAGTTCCCCTCACACGTTACAAAGGTACCCGAAGGTACATATACCTATAGGTTGTATAACGGCCTGGTTAGGGCCCCTGCCCTTACCTTTGAGTTTACCAATGTCAAAACTCCGGCAGATGCTTCTTACCCGACGAATTTCGTCTTCCCGTTCCCTGTCTTTAATGTGGACTCCAGTGGCAACATTACCTCAATAGACTATACCTGGAAGAAGTATAACGGTACCGGGTTTGTTAACGCGACCTCAGGCGAGCTGGAAATGATCCTCGGCAAGAAATCCGCTTCGATAAAGTGGTACGAGGGTTTAAATAAAAGCTGCTATATTATGATTAAACCCCATGAGCAGAATTTCCCACTCACCGGTACGATCCCTGTCAGTGCCGGGTATAAGGATTTTGACGGACCTACTGCCCGTGATAACATAACAAAACTGACCATAGCATTTGAGACAAGGATGGGAATGCTCATGAACATGAGTATCGATTAAAACAGTCATTTCGTATCAGAAAATCAGATCAAGAGACCGGACAAAAGGCCGGTCTTCTTTTTCTGACAACAGCCAAAGTATAAACTCCGGAGTTCTTTGTCCGTCAGGTCGATAACACCAAAGACTACCCTGTTGCAGCAGCCGGGAATATTGAAGGGTACGTCGTTTTACTCCTGAGCAAGTTCCTGCATTGCCTTTTCTTCGTCCTGATGAGCTATAAACATAATAATCTTTGGATCGTCATTAATATCTTGTATGATATACGAAACATCAAACTCTATCAGCTTATCCCCGGTTTTTTTGAATGTAGCTCCCCAGTGTACCGTAATCAGCGTGTATTCGTTGCTAATAGGAGTTTCTTTCATGGATAATATTTTTGCACCTGTTTGCCCGACACTTTTGTAAAATTCGGCTGCCTGACGGGACAATTTCATGAATTCATCTCTACTATTGGCGATTGACCCGTTTGGACCTGCAGAAATAAAGTGTTCCGCGAACATCGGCACCTGCTTTTCAACCTCAAGCGCACTGAATGCTTTCTCGTACTGCGCAAACATCTTTTTTATTTTTTCTTTCATAGTACTCCCTCCACGCCGGGATAGTAGTAGTAGTAGTAGTAGTAGTAGTAGTTCAACTGGAAGCTGTCAATCTTCTTTTTTAAGGGTTACAGTGAAATTTTTATCATCTATGGTTATTTTATATGTACCATACGAGGGTTTGACTGCTACTTCTGGTATATCCGTAACTTTCACATTTATGGGGACTCCCCTGTCGAAGTTCTTCACCAGTAGCTGTACCAGACGATGTTCATCTGAAGATTTATAACTCTTAATCATTTTATCGGCGATATTCGCTGCAACTTTATCACTTGCCCTAACAATTCCAGCGATACCGGAAAGGGTTATAAAGTAAGCCATTAACAGAAATGCCAAGATGATAACTGTAAAAATAATCCAATTATTTACTCCAACTGCCCAGACACCGTTTTCTCCTCTTTCCAAAATAACAAAATTGTTTCTGCCTTGGTCCATCAATTCACCTTTGTATCTCTGATGTATGCGAAAACACTATCCGTTTATTGCTCGGGAGTATAATACATTTAAGAAAAATAGTAACTTATTTATTTTTTCATAATATATTCGATAAAGGGTAAGCGATCCACGAACCCCATATTTTTATTAGTATCGTAGAGATGTCATAGTATTGAAAAAAAAAGAGGTGAAACTATGGCAAAACGAAGAGAAAACCGTCGGAACGAAAATCGAGGGAACGCTGGGCTAAAGAAATCAGGAACTGGCGTGCCAGCGGAAAGAGCCAGAAGAAGTATTGTGAGGAACGAGGAGTAAGTTTCTGGAATTTCAAGTACTGGGGTGGAATTTTGAAAAGGAATGCCGTATCGGCGTTGATTCCGATCAGCTCAACCTGTTTAACAAACCAGCAGACTCCAAAGAACAACCTCCGACGGATACCGATGATATTGTCAAAGTCGTTGGGTATAGCCGGAATAAGAAAAAGAAAAAAGACCTCAAGGAACTGCCACGGGAAATCAAGCTCATCCCGGTAGCTGAAGAAGAGAGGAACTGTAGCTACGGGCATGTTAAAAATAGCCTGGGTTATGAAATCAAAGAAATAATGCACGACAAACTTCTCCCTTGGAATATCAGGCTCTAACCTGGACCACTGCTACTGACAATATTGGAGTTCGTGGATCGCTTACCGTAGTACTCATCTTTCGCTTATGAGAAAAAAACAAAGAGGACAAGCAATCACTAGCCCAAACACATCAGCTCAAGGTACAATAGATATTTAGTATTGACTACAGATGATTAAAAGAAAATAATATTATTAGTTATATTATCCGGAGGTTTCATATATGTCAGAATTATGTCCAAAATGTAAGGTAATACAGAACATGAAAGTTGATGAGTCAGAACGTGAGATTGTTGATAATGAAGGAAAAAAACAAAAGATTACGACACAATCTTATCAATGCGAAGTGTGTAATTCTTTTGTCCGAAGTGAAGATTCAAAAGCAGAATAATCCTAGTGGTTCGGAGCTAGAGTTACTTTATAATTTTCATTGATCTTTTCCTGAGCATATTTTCAATCGCTTTTTTGGTATCTGGATTTTCGCCTGTTTCAAAATTCGCCGTTCTGAATTCTTATAAACCAGCAGTGAAAGATAGCATGCGGCCGAAGCTTAACCTAATGTGAAATAAAAAGTAGCACCTTTATCATATTCACTTTCTGCCCATATTCGCCCATTGTGTTTCACAATAACCCGCTTCACTATTGCCAGACCTATTCCTGTGCCTTGGAATTCTCTGACATTACCTACTCGTTTAAACGGTTCAAATATACCCGCTGCATCCGCCATTCCAAACCCAACTCCATTATCGCTGATTACGTACGTTCGAGTGTTATTTATGACCTCGGTTCTAAACTCTATTCTTGCCACATCTCGCTTAGCAGTGTATTTCCATGCATTATCCAGCATATTCCCAAGAGCAATCTGGAGCATATTAGCGTCCGCCTCAGCAATAACATTTTTCTTAATAACAACTTCAACTTTCCGCTCCGGTTGTGATTCGTGCAGCTCCGTTAGGGTATCTTCAACTATTTTACTTAGATTGATTGAAGCTCGTTTCAGCTCTAATCTTGATACCCTTGATAAATTAAGGATGTCATCAATCAGCACTGCCATCCCCAAGCTTGAATTTTCCAGTTTATTTAAATAGTCTTCCCTCTCGTCATCACTCATTGTTTGATATTCATACCTAAGTATATGGCTGTATCCGTTGATAGCTCTGAGTGGCCTTCTCAGGTCATGAGATACTGAATAGCTAAACGATTCCAAGTCATCATTCGCTATTTCCAGATCAGTTGTTCTTATTTGTAGGTCCTTTTCAGATTGCCTTAGCTCCTGAATAGCAGCAGTCAAAGCCAATCCGACAATAGTATATATACCTAGATATCCTTGCAGAATTAGTAAAGCAACTATTACATTATCTCTTGCAAATGGACCAAATCCAAATGCAGTACTAACAATAGCCGGGATTGATACTGCCAGGGACAGAAAAGACATTCCTTTCATGCCATATGCATAGGCAACCCAGAATATAAATGGAAGAAGCAAATATTGTATTGGGTAATGAGGTTTATTACTAAAAAGAATATCCGAAAATACGACTAACTCGGTAATAACAAGAGCCGATATAAAGATTAAAGCAGTTATCATGGGCCATTTCCTGAGTTTTAAACTCAATGGTCGGCTCCAGGCAAGAATAAGAGGCGTAATTATTAAAGCTCTGACCAAATGTCCTACCCACCACGTTACCCAGGCAAACGGATATTCTGATGGTTCAATAAATCCACCGATCAGCAGCAAGGTGGTGCCAATAAATGGACTAATAAGTACAGATACAAATACAGCAACAACAAAAATAAAAACATGATAAAGTTTTGCCATCGGATACGAGGTTCCTGTGAACCTTCGAATAATATATCCACCAGCAAAGGCTTGCAGGGCTGCACCTCCGCCAATCATAGTCCCGGCAAGAAACGCGTAACCGGAAAAAGTAGGGTAAGCAGATAATTGCGCGATATTGGCAAGACTGGCACCCAACCATATTCCATACAATACCCTGTACCCAAATAGCAATACAAACGCTAGTGCAATCCCTGATGGTACCCATATAGGAGCAACATTTCCTGGATATACAACAAGAATACCCCCTAGCTTTGCTGCCAGATAATAGACTATCGCCACAACTATTGTTTCTATAATTATTCTAACAACACCCCGGCCTATTTCACTTAGGCTACTATACATCTGCCATTTCATGCTGCCTTTCTGGACATGTCTACAGCTGACTCTTGTCCACCGAAGGTAAAATAAAAAGTAGCTCCTTTCCCTTCTTCACTTTCCGCCCATACAGTTCCCTGATGTTTCTTAACAATAGCCAGTACTATCGTAAGTCCGATCCCATACCCTTCTCTTACTGAAGAATGGCCCTGAAGTCTATAATATGGCTGGAATATTTTATCTGCATATTCCTGTTTAAATCCGATTCCATTATCTTTGACATAGTAAACATCTGTGCCATCTATCTGCTTTTTGCCAAACTCTATGTAATATCTGTCTTTGTCTCCGGTATATTTCCATGCGTTTGATAGTAGCCCGTTAAGAACTTCTGTAACGTATTCCTTATCTGCAAAGGTGAAAACATCCGGTTGAATAACAACGTCACCTTTCCTTATATTATCTTCTTTCTTCAGTTTTTCCATGATACGTTTTGCTGCCAAACTGAGATTAATGTTGTCCCTTCCCATAGTCTTTCTAAGCAATGCAAGAAGGTACTGCATCGTGTCCAGCATATACTCCATCTTAGTAATATTATCACGTGACCGTTCTATATATCGTAACTCATCTAGGGAACAATGCCGCTCCTTACATTTCTCCATAGCAAAACCGTTATTGGCACTAATGCCTCTGATAGGGTTGTACAGGTCATGAGACATACTATAGGCCAGGGTTTCCAATTCCTCATTTGTTACATTAATCTGTGCTGTACGTTCGTTGACTCGCTGCTCAAGAGTTTGGGTCAGCTGCTTAAATCTAGCCTCACTTCGACGCAAATCCTTTTCGGCTTTCTTTCGGTCAGTTATATCTGCAAGCGTAGCCACTGCTCCTATCTGGATTCCTTCCTTTGTGAATATTGGAGCTGCACTGAAATCTATGATGAGTCTCTCTGTTTCTGAATATCTCAAACATACTTCGGCTCCTGTTACGATCTCTCTTTTTTGTAGTGCTCTGATAACAGGTATCTCATCATAGGGATATAGCTGTCCGTCTTCTTTCTCTACCTTAAGATACTTAGTAATTCTATCAAACATTGGTTTTTCTCTGGTTTCTTCGGAATAACCAAGGATTTCTTCTGCTTTTTTATTCAGGTTTATTATCTTCCCCTCCATATTATATATAATTATTCCTTCGGCAATTGAAAAAATAGTAGCATTGAGTTCTGCATTCCTTACTTTCAGTGCTTCTTCAGCGTTCTTGCGCTCAGTGATATCTGTAAAAAGTGTAGTAAATTCGCCATAGGTTGATTGGCAGACAAAGATGGAGAGCCATTGCTTGGTAGGCTCAAAATAAACTTCAAAAAATAATTCTCCCCCTTGAAGGGCAATCTTGCCAAAATTACCAATGTAATCAAATGAGAATTTCTCTATACCAGGAAATACCTCCTTAATAGATTTACCTTCTACATCTTCTTTCCGAACACCAATGATCTCTTCATAAGCATAGTTGATCTGAAGGGTAATAAAATCTATCGGATTGCACTTCTCGTCAGTAATTATCCTGCAATGTGATATTCCATTAGATCTTGCATTGAAGAGAGTATTATATCGCTGAACATTTGCACGAAGCTCGGACTCAACTTGTTTGAGCTTTGAAATGTCACTGAAGGTAGTTACTGCACCAATCTGTCTGCCGTCTTTCGTAACAATCGGAGCGGAGCTGGAATTAACACTCACAAAGGTATTGTCCTTATACCTAATCTGCAACTCAATTCCTGTTATGGATAGGCCCTGATGCAATGATTTGTAAATTGGATATTCTTCAGGTTTTAGCGCACGGCCTTCTGCATTGAAGATGCTCAGGAATTTTTCTCCTCTCTCAGCCATTGTTCTTTTTAACTCCTGTCTTTCATTTCCCAGTATTTTGTTTGCCTGTTCATTAATCAAGATAATACGCTCATCCATGCCGTAGATAACTACACCATCAGCAATTGATGAGAAGGTAGCTTCCAGTTCCTTAGTCCTATTCTCCAGCTCAAGTTGCAACTTCTTTATCAGAGTTATATCAGCTACATTTGCTACCGCTCCATCGATATTACGATCCTTTTTCCTGATAGGAGCAACGCTCATACTGAGCCATGTCCTGCTGCCGTCAGCACGCTGGACAGATTCGATGAACCCGCTGACTGTCTCACCCCGCAGAGCTCTGATGATAGCAGACTTCTCGGGATCAAGCGGTATCCCGTCATTTGTTATGGTCTTCATGTTGATGATCCTATTCTTGATACAGCCGATGTCACGGTCATACTCGATAAGACTATATCCAAACAGTTCTCTAATCTTTTCATTCTCTCTGACAGCTCTGCCGTGTGCATCATAGACAATGAGCCCATCGGCAATTGAAGCAAGGACAGCATCAAGCTGTGCATTCCTCAATCGTATTGATTCTTCCGCATGTTTGTGCTCAGATATATCTGTCATCGTAACCACACAACCTAATGCCTCACTAGTCTCTCCTTTAAGCTGGCTTGCATGTAATAATAGATAGCGTATCTGTCTGTCAGTCCGCTCCAGGACTGCTTCAACTCCAATAATAGTTTTACCGGCAAGTATTTGAGCTATAGAAAACTCTACATTCTCTTCTGTACTGGTAACTTTAATATGGAATACATGATCAAAATATTGATAAAGAATATTGCATCCACAGAGCTGATATACCGAAGCATTGGCTCGGACGATTTCTCCAGTATTATTACAGACAACAATTGATTCACCGGCTTGTTCCAGTACTGCCCGTGTCAGTCTCTCAGACGCAATATGCTCTTTACTGCTTTTATGTTCTGTCAGATCAGTCACAATCATACAGATAGCAGCAGAACTATCAACCTGGATTTGACTGATTGAAAGGTAAACAGGAATATCCCTGCTATGCAGAGGAAAACTCATAGAGACTTCTCCTCTGGCTGTACCGGAATATCCCTTTTGAACAAGAGCTTCGAATTTCTCTGTGTATATGTCCCGCACATAATCATAGATAGATGACCCGATTAGTTTCTCGACTGATGTACCAAGCAAATCGGCAATACTCTTGTTACAATAGGTTATAGTACCTTCAGCAATAAAGACAACAGCTCCCGCCCCCATCGTTTCTAGCAGTACTCGGTAAAAATAATCAACACCTTTTAAGGTATAAACCTGATCTCCTACGACTAAAGCATCGACAGAACCCATTCTGATCGCTTCAAGTGTGGATTCTGCTTCTGTTAAAAGTAATTTACTCTCAGATAATTCTTCTTTGGCACTACTAAGCTCTGCTCTGCACAAAGCCAATTCTTCATGTATTTTTTTATACTTTTCGTAGGAAATAACCATCGGTCACTCAGTTTTCGTTTTCAGGTCAAGCCCGAATATTATCTTCATAATTTTTTCACCATCCTGGGTATGTGGGCGGACATCGAGCCCGACCAGTACACGTTCGGTATTAGACAGGTCACCAACAATCTTCTTTCGTACTTTTTTTTTCATTGACATGCCTGTACCTCGTAACACTGGTTATTATCTATTTTTATGGGGACATATGTATCACGATCCGGAGAATGGAACAAGGGAATGAAAACGGTACAACTATTGATTATTAAACCTTGTATATTAGTGTTTTGCCTTCAAATTCAGGATCGTTATTGAGCGTCCCTATAACCGTGATTTCTGAAGGTTAATTGTATTCGGTTCAATTTCGACAGAACAAGTAATTGAAGCTCCTGCGGTATACAATGAGTGTATCTCTGCATGGCTTAAAGCACGGTTGAAATACTGAAATCATTCGTTCCCCAATTAATACTTTCATTGTTGGAAAGCATGATAAAATCATCGATTCCATCAAAGGAATACGCACAGTTTTGCCGTCCGAATCTGTCTGGGACTAATATAGGGCCAAGGACATCGCCACTATTTCCGTTACCGCCGGCATCGTCAGCATTGCCGTTAAAAGGCAGATAGGCAATCAATCAGTTCATTAAGATATCACTTATTTACAGTCTGAATTGATACTGGACTTTTTTTTGCCTGCCCGATTACCTCCTCCGTTTCTTTTTTTAGTTCCTGGCTACAGCCTGCGATCAGTATAATCAAAACCAATAATGCAACCACTCTTAGTATTGTCTTTTTCATAGTATCCTTCCTTTCCTGTAGATATATATTGTGCCAATAATAGCAAAACATAATTATCTAGTAAATATATAATATTATGATATTAGAATCTTGGCGCATGAAATACACAGAACAATCAAAATGCATGCATAACATTCAATATTTGACCTTATCCGTTATCTGCTAATGCCTTATTAATATTGCTGCTGCCATAATGTTTATTGCCGGAAGAACAATTTACCCAAAGATAAAGAGGCCGATCAAGTTGAAACTTAGCTCTAATATTAGAAGTAGATATAAGGATATAATAAAGTCAATAAATCTTATACCCTCAAAAAGGGTAGCATAATCCCATGTTTTATGATATAAATTTATTATGGGGAACTTTTATTATAAATTAGCGCCTTGTTAAGCAACAATTAGAAGGGGGTTAGTTATGAAAAGCGAGATAAATTTCCTTACATATCAGGATACAAAGCAAATCATGGATATCATAAAAAATTATTATAGCACAGTAAAAAACATAAAAAAAGTTCTTGAACAAAGGCTTTCAAGAGTTGAAGCCGATCTTGCTGTTATTAGGAGATTACAAGTAAAAAGTCGTCTAAAAGAAACGTAATAACCAATATAATTAGCCTCAAAGTACGATAAGAAAATTTTTTTTCAGCATCTGTTTAGATAGCTGAACGATATTATCAATAAAGGAGTTATGGCTATGAAACCGTTAAATTTAAGATTTCGTGATAAATTACTTTTAGCAGTTATTCCGTTAATTATTATCTCACTAAGCACACTTGGTGCGGTAATGTATTATTCAACTTCAAAAATCATAGGCATTCAGCAAAAAGAATCTATGAATCAGTCGCTGTACAAAATAGCTGAAGAAATCGAACAATGGATGAAAAGTGTTGAACAGCAAAGCGAAGTGTACTCGATTACTGACGTACTAATTAATGCATGCAAAGGCATAGACACAGAAGGAGCGCAGCGTTCCCTGACAAAATACAACCGTATAATGAATATTTATGAAAACATATTTCTTGCTAACATGAACGGAAAAATTCTCATTGATTCCATAGGGGGGAAATCAGTGGGGCTAGAAATAGCTAAAATACCTTTTTATGAAAAGAATATTCAAAAAGCCAAAGAAGGGAAGCCATGGATTACTGATGTCGGTAAATCTCCAGCAACAGGAATGCCAATTGTCTTCATGTCAAGGCCTATATATATGGAGGGCTCACTTGCAGGAATACTTGGGACACCTGTTCAGCTTGAGACATTTTCAGATACATTTATATCAGGAATTAAGCTTGGAGAAACAGGGATTATCTATATTGTTGATAAAACAGGAACAACAATAGCTCATCCGAACAAGGAACAAATCTTTAAGCTCAACATTAGCGATTATGATTATGGCAAAAAAATCCTTACTCAGAAAAACGGAGAGCTGCATTATGAACTAGAAGGCAAGCAGATGGTTGCTTTCTTAAAACATATAGAAAAGAGAGACTGGATTGTTGTAGCTGCTATACCTGAAAATGAAATATACGCTACATTAAGCAAAGCAAAACAAATTTGTCTAGTTTCAGTCTTGGCCTTTATAATAATAACAACCATTATTATCTGGCTATTTTCTGAGAAACTAATCAAACCTATCAAAAAGACATCCAGTGTTCTCAAAGATCTGCTTGAAGGAGAACGTGATTTTAGCAGGAGAATAGAGAAGACAAGCAATGACGAATTTGGCGAAATGTGTCAGTACGTGAATAATTTTTTTGATTCAATGCAGAATATAATGAAGAATGTAAAATTACACGCAATAAAGGTGCAGGATTTTTCAAAGACTCTCGCACATATAGCCCAGGAAACTGCAAAGGGAATAAACCAGATTAGCACAGCGTTGGACGGAGTTGCAAAAGGGACATCTGACCAGACGACGAGTATCGGTGAAGCCATTTACAAAACAAGAACACTCCTCGATATGATCAACAACATCGCGAAGGGGGCACAAGAACAAAACGAAAATATCAGCAAGTCTATGGAAATCTCAAGGCAAAACAGCGATGCGATGTCACAAATAAATGAAACATCGACAAAACAACTAGATAGTGCTGATAAGGTAATGAATGTTTCTTCACAGATGACCAAGGCGGTGGACCAGATTGCATCTGATGCTTCCAGAACGGCCGAGAACTCGAAACAGACAAGAGACATAGCTCTCAATGGAGAGAATATAGTGACTCAAACCGTTATCGGCATGGGCAGAATAAGTGAGAAAGTTCTATCAGCCGCAGACAAGATAAACGAACTGGGCAAGAATTCCACCAAAATAGGCGAAATTGTCAATGTTATTGATGATATCTCTGAACAGACCAACCTTCTGGCCCTCAATGCTGCTATTGAAGCTGCCCGGGCTGGCGACCATGGACGAGGATTTGCAGTCGTTGCCGATGAGGTAAGGAAGCTGGCAGAGAAATCTTCACGAGCTACCAAAGAGATCGCTACATTAATCAAAAGCATCCAGGAATCTACGGATATAGCAGTTATCTTTATGAAGGAGAGTACCGACGAAGTCCGTAGTGGGTCTGGTTTGGTTAATCAAGCAAAATCGGCACTTACCACTATTATTGATGCGGTCAAAGACACCGTTAATCAGATCGAAAATATATCCGCCTTTACCGAAGAAATGTCTGCATCTGCATGTGAAAATGTTGCAAACATGCACAAGCTCACACAACTAACCGAAATCACAGATGGAGCCGTAAAAGAAGTATCCGTTTCTTCCAATGTAATTTTTGACTCTTTTGCAGTAGTCAGCAAAGTAGCAAAACTGAACGTTTCAATCACAAACGATATGAAGCATGGAATGGACGAGTTTATTGGACTCATTAACGACATTAGCAATGTGGCTACTGATAATTCCTCATCAACACAGGAAATAACCGCCTCCTCAGAACAAATATCAGCATCAATTAATTCGCTTAAAGATTCTTCGGAGGAAATGGTTAATCTATCAAATGAACTCTACGATAACATAGCTCAGTTTAAACTCGACTAATTGCACAAAGGAGAATAAAATGATTAGCTCCAGGTTCAGTGTCCGTTCAAAATTATTGTCCTTCATTATTCCTACGATCCTAATCTCAATTTCAGTGGTATCAATCTTTTCATATACTATTGTCTCTTCAGCCATATTGAAACAACAACGGAATACGGCATAACATATGATAAATAAGGTCCGGGAAGATCTAAGCCTCTGGATAGAAGACAAAAAACAACAAATAACTATATATTCTGAAACAGGAGTATTCCGGGATGCTTGTTTAGGTCAGCGCTTAAATGAAGCTAAAGAAAGACTTGAGAAATACATCGAAATACAGCCAATCTATGAAAATATTTTTATCGCCGACAAATCAGCGAAGATATTCGCAGATGCAATTGGCGGGAAAACAATCGGGATCGAAATCGATAAAATTCCCGAGTATAGAATAAATGTCGAAAAAACGCTGGAAGGAAAACTATGGATTGGAGACGTTCAAAAATCGCCTGCTACCGGCAAACCAATAACATTGATTACAGCTCCTATATATGCGAACAATGAAATTATTGGAATACTAGGAGCTCCTCTACAGCTGGAAATGTTTTCTGACGCATATGTCCGCAAAGTAATTGTAGGTAAAACCGGTTATATTATAATAACTGATAAAACTGGAAAAGCAATTACTCATAAAAAAAAGGATTATATTTTAAAGCTCAATATCTCTGACTATGATTTTGGCAAACGTATGCTAGCCCAAAAAAATGGGGAATTTAAGTATTCTTTTGATAACGTCAATAAAACAGGATATTTTGTAACCTTTGAAAAGCTTGGCTGGCTTATTCTCGCAAATATCCCGATAGAAGAAACTTATGAGGATATTAATAGAATAAAAAAGATAAATATATTTGCCGGAGTATTTTTTGTTGTGATTACTGCACTATTTATTCAGGGAATAACTTCCCATCTTATGAAGTCATTAGATATAAATATTAACGGCATAGCAAAAAATAGCCGGTTGATAGCATCTGCCAGTATTGAAACAGCGTCAACGAACAATCTTATGGCAGAAAACGCGAATAATCAGTCCTCTAAACTGGAAATGGCTGCGTCTGCTCTAACACAAATATCCTCAGTAACAAGGCAAACCGTAGCCCCTGCAAAACAGGCAGACAAATCTGCGATGCAAGCTCTCGATCTAGCCCAGCAAGGTCAGCATTCTATGCTGAATCTTGTTGCTGAAATGAACGAGATGAAGAACACTTCCACCGAAACGACAAAAATCGTCAAAACTATTGACAGCATTGCATTTCAGACAAATATTCTTGCGCTTAATGCTGCGGTCGAAGCTGCGAGAGCAGGTGAGGCCGGTAAAGGATTTGCTGTAGTCGCTGACGAAGTGAGAAATCTAGCTCTGCACAGTGCGGAGGCTGCAAGGAATACGGCATCGATGCTTGAAGGTGTAGTAATGAATGCAGAAAAAGGAGTTGCAGCATCAGCAGAGGTTGTATCTTGTTTTGATAATATTGTTTCTTCTATTACGGATTCTTCAAAGATGATTGCCCAGGTAGCACGTTCGAATGAAGAACAGGCTCAAGGCATAGAGCTAATAAATACTACAATAACCCAAATGAGTGAGGTTAATCATAATTATACATCGCACATTGTAAAAATGGCAGCTGCGAACGAGGAATACAATGCAAAGGCTCAAGAACTTCAGCAATCAGCAGAACAGTTAAAAGAAACTTTCTACGGTAGCTAAGCAGATGATAAAGAAAAAAGAAAGATTGCGGTTACTCTATTGCTTAATGTATATATAATTATACTAAATATTTAATATAATCAATACTTTCATGATTGCAGAATAATATTTGCTTGCTTTTGCAAACAACAATTAATCGGAGAAGGGAGAATAAATGATATAGAATTAAATATATTATGTTATCAATTAGTTGAAACCATACCAAAGGTTAGTAATTACAAAAGAGCATCTAATCTGGGTTTCCAGGTTAATTATTTTATATATGTTCGATTACAGGAGGAATACTATGGCTAAGATAGAGATTCATTCAATACCGGGAGTTATGAGTTCTGTTCATCACGTTGGGGATTATGCAACAGTTGATACATGGTCTAATTTTTATGGAGCATCATTAGAAGCATTTAAAGGATTAATTGACGCTCATATAGCCTTTACAAAGAAACAAAAAGTGTTAGCTGTTGTTGTTGATTCAACTTATGCCACAGGTGTAATGCCAAATGCGGTACAAAAATTCATTCAAGATGAAGTTTTTTTGAGATTTAGCAAAAGTGGAATTAAATTCTTTATTAACATAAAAGCTAAGAGTTCTTTAACTAAATTAGCTGTAGATTCTTTTTCAGTAAATGCTGGTCCGGCAGGCATTACATTAGGAGAATTTGCTGACGTAGATTCAGCAATTGCCTGGCTCAAGAAAAATTCTTAAAGTACAGCCATCTTAATAATATTCCTTTTTAAATACTCAACTCTTGATTAGAGAGTTGAGTATTTACTAGCATAGCAGGTCCTTACGCATAAGGGATAGCTTCGATTTCAATCAGTCTGCGTGAAGTCGTCGCCACCTCGGCATTATCAAGGGTGGTGTTCTTATCAGCATAACCAAATTCCACGTAAAAATATCCTAATTTCGGATATTTAGCCTTAAACACCGAAATAAATCCTTGTTTCTGCAACTCTTTTATTAGCTTTTGGATTGTCTTTTTATTGTTTCGCACGTCATTGGCGGTAAGAGGAATCTTTCTTATAATCTCATCATATGAAAGCACTGCCGATAGTCTATTCAACTTATCATAATTGCTATATCTGATAACCTCGTATAATCTTTGGGCGGTAGGATTAGATATAGTATTCATAAGCTTAACCGGTAACTCATAACTATAATCGTTCTTAACGTTATTTAGAAAAGATTCTGAAAAAGAAATAGCATAAACCCTGTCATCAAACAAAAGGTTATCTGTGTAGGATACATCCGTCAGTATTGTCATCAGATGAACATCCTGCAAAGAATATTCATTTTCGTCAACTTTTGATATATATTTATTATAAATATTGTATACCGTTGTCTTCAAACGATCTATGCTTTCAGTTATTCGTTTTAAGTCTTTGCCGCCCGTAGTAGTGTTATTATTATAAAGCTCCTTAGATATGCGATAAGCATTAATAAGAAAATAATCCTTAACTCTATAATATTCACGATATTTCAGGAGCACATTCAATACTTTATAATCAAAAGCTGTGGGCACATATTGATTGTTAGCAGCGATTACTTCTACCTGGATATTCTTTTCTTTATCAAAAACATAATTAATTTTTTTATATTTCTTTTTTTTGAAACTAAAAAAAGGTATATCCACAAAATTAGCATCTTTTTTTATATATTCGATCTTGGAAATGTCTACAGATTTTGGCTTTTCTTTCTCCGTTAGATCGTATGTAATTTCTTCTGTTTCTATTGTATTTATAAATTTATTAAATTCTTCAGACACAACAGGCTCCTTAATTAACCGGCATTATTCCTACAATATAAGATTAATAGAGAAAGGTCATATATTAAATATAAATGCATCGTATTGTAACACGTTGTATGGCTACACACTACTCCTGTTGTTCCGACAGCTCTTCTGCAGATGAATCATTTATACTTTTTCCGAGAGTAAAATAAAAAATAGCTCCCCTGCCTTCTGCTCCCTCTGCCCAAACCTCGCCTAAATGCTTCCTGATAATAGCATGCACAACAGTTAGCCCGACTCCGTAGCCTGTTTCACCGGTAGGATACCCACCAAGTTGATAAAAAGGACGGAATATCTGTTCTGCATACTTATTATCAAAACCAATACCATTGTCCCTGACATAATAGGTAGCTTTTCCATCTTTATAGATTCTACCGAATTCTATTTTATATGATTTTAGGACCGTATATTTCCAGGAATTGGATATAAGGTTTTTTAGCACTTCTGTTATAGCTTCTTTATTAATCCAGTCAACGAGATCAGGCTCGATAATAAACTCTCCCGTACGCTTCGGGTCTTTACTCTTATATTCATTTGCTATTGTTGTGAATACTCCGGACAAATCAGTTTCTTGCCTCGGATAAACATCTTTAAATACTCCCAGGAGAAATTTTATTGCACTTATCATATGTTCCATCCTTTTGGTTATATCCTGTACTCGGTCAGCATATAACCTGGCTTCCTGATCACCTTCGGACTTTTCGAGTAGTTCATTCAACATTCCAGCATACCCGCTAATGCCTCTTAGCGGGCTATAGAGATCATGCGACATACTATAAATAACAGATTCCAGCTCTTCATTAGTTGCTTGAATCTGTGCCGTACGTTCGATTGCCTTCTGTTCAAGAGTCCTGGTTAGCTCCTGTAACTTTTCTTCTGCCTTCTTACGCTCACGTACGTCAAATCCAATGCCTACCAGCCTGCCGTCCGGCAGTTGCCTATGTGCCATGCTAACGATTTTTTTTGTTCCATCTTTCGCTATCATCACAAAATCCCGAAATCCTGTTTCTGAAGAAAGAGCATACTCCTCAGCCATTTTCCGATATTCAGGATCAGGATATACGGCTTCCGGCAGATTCATATGCAGTACCTCCTCTTTCGTCCAGCCCAGAAGCTCTTCAGTATATTTGTTGATCTCAATCTGGGATATGACGGGATCAAAAATATTTATCATAACAGGAACACTATCAATTATTGTCTGTAGAAGTTCCCTCTCTCTATAGAGGGCATCTTCGACCTGCTTTAATCTTGTTAAATCAGTAAAGGTAATTATTACTCCGTCTATAGCTCCTCTCTGGTCTCTGATAGGCGCTGCACTTGAATGTATCCAGTATCTCTCATCAGTCCCGAAAACATGAACACTAGCTTCTCCTGTAACAGATTCTCCTTTGAGAGCTTTTTTAATAAACATATCATTAATAGATAGAGGATTACCCTGTGCTGTTTTTAACTCAACAATCCCTGCCATCCGTTCCTCGATTGGCAAGCTAAAAACAGCTTCATCATATCGAAGTATATTTCTGATCGCAGGATTCATTCGCTTTATTCTTCCCTCTGTATCATAGATAATCAGCCCATCTGCAATAGCTGAAAGTGCAGCGTCAAGCTCAATGGATTCCTGTTCTAACTGGCTGGCCCTTTGCTGAACCTGTGATTCCAACTCTCTGTTCAATTGAATAAGGCGGCTCTCAGAATGTTTCATTTCACTAAATGCAGCTGTCAATATTAAGCCGGCAATTGTATATATTGACAGAAATCCCTGTAATAATAGAGATTCAAGTGCGGGATCTCCACTTCCAAAAGGTCCGATTCTATTTATGGTGCCCCAGACAGACAACACAAAGTTTATTACGGAATACGTGACAACCCCTTCAATATTGAATTTAAAGGCACCCCAAAAAATAAAAAAGATCAACATATACTGAATTGGATAATAGGTGCTGTTCCATGAAAATATATTGGTAAAAACAACCAGTTCAAAAATTATTAGAGATATAACAAACAGTATGTAGTTTAATACATAAGGTATCGTAATCGTGGATTTGGAAAACCTTGCAAAGGTTAAGATAAAAGGCGCAAACAATATTGCACCGGTAAAGTCGCCAAGCCACCAACCTGCAAATGTTTTACAGAAAGCCGTTACCGGAAGGAAACCGCCTACTACGTTAGTAATAGCGCCGATGGTCGAGTTTATTAAGCAACTCAATAAGATAATTATTATAAATTTAAAAACATTTGAAATACTTCTAAATGGGAACGGCGTTTTGATAATCCTTACTATCAAATAAGCCCCCGCCGATGCCTGGATAGCTGCACCGGCACCAATAACAGCACTCGATAATAGTATTGGCGTTAAGTTGGTTATATGTAAGAGACTGTAATACAATGTAAATTCAGCAAAAAAACTGCCAAGAAATACACCTGCACATATTCCATAACCTCTCAGCAATACAGCTGCAAGTGCGATTCCTGTCGAGATCCATATTGGAGATGCAATTTCCTGCGGTTGAACTAAAAATAGCCCGACCCTTGCACCAATATAATAGAAGAGAGCTACTATTAGTGTATCAACAAAACTTAGTCTACCCATTTTAAGCTTAGCATCGTTATTTACCATGGTACGCATATTAGCAGGCGGCGGATTTCAAGCAACACAAAATATTTCCCATAATCACTTCTTTACCTAATAATTGATGCTATATAAGACATGCACGACTCTGAATCAACAGGCTCATGCATGTCTCTCATAATTTCTAATTTTAGGGGGACTTTATGAAGGGGAAATTATAAAATGGTCCGATGCGGAACTATAAATCTCTTGCAATCTCAAAAAAGTTTTTTATAAAGCGGATAACAATCAGCGTCGATGTCTTCAATGACGGTCGCAAGTTTTGCTTTTATATCGTCCATAGCTTTAAGATAGAATTGAGTTCCAAGATTACTCACAAAAAAATCGATTACCTTCTCAGCAGCTATTATACCAATTTGTTCATCATACTCTTTAGAAAAGAAACCCTGCACATCACTAATCAGTTTTCTTTTATTCTCCTCTGGTAATTTTATCTCCATTATAATTGGCCTTTCTAACCATAGTAAATCCTGATTTTAACAATATCCTGCAGGGTGCAACTATCAAACCCAGATAATTCTTTTCAAAATACTATTTTCCTGCGGTTTCAATTCCAACTAGTTCGATATCAAAAACCAACACGGAATTAGGTTCTATTTGCGGAGGTGCACCCCGGTCACCATAAGCCAGTTGTGACGGAATAGTAACTTCCCACTTGTCCCCCGGTTTCATAATTTGAAGGATTTCGGTCCAGCCAGGGATAACACCGTTTAGAGGAAAAGTAACCGGTTCGTTACGTTTGTATGAACTGTCGAATTCTTTCCCGTCAATTAATCGGCCGCTGTAATGCACTTTAACCGTGTCGGTAAGTTTAGGTGAAGCGCCTGTACCTGATTTGATAACTTTGTATTGAATGCCGCTGGAGAGTGTTTTTACACCTTCCTTGGATTTGTTTTGTTCGAGGTATTTCTGTCCGAGTTCCAGGTTTTTTTTGCCTGATTCCAGCATGTTTTTTTCCTGGGCGGCGCGTTGTTCTGTCTGGAATTCAGTCAAGATCTTAGCCATTTCCTCCTCGGTTATTTTTGTTTTGCCGGCAAAGGCATCTTGAATTCCTTTGGATATTATCTTTGGGTCCAAATCCAGTTTTTGTTTAGTAATCCCGGTACCGATACTCATTCCTATAGCGTAACTATATTTTTCCTTCGGGCTGTTTAAAGCTGCTTTTTTGTCTTTAATAGTGCAGCCGGTTGCAGTAACTAAGACTAGTGCTGCAGTAACAATCAATAATTTATTCATAGGTGTTCCTCCTTGGGTAATAAACAGATACTTTTGACAAGAAATTATTTTCTCGCGCACAATAGAATATCACAAAAGACTAATTTCTGTCACCCTTTAAACTCAAAAAAAGACACAGGATAAAGTTCTAGCCAAGTGAGGATACAATGTTTCGATGTTTCACAAGATGGGTAAACTAGTTTATAGAAAAAAGCTTACGCTAAGTATATACAACGAATAAAGCAGGAGAAAATCATGAATCATTATCCAAAAATCATCTCACTCCCACACACACCGGCACGAAATAAAATTCTCCTGACGGGCAGGCCTCCCATGCCAGAGAAATATGTAGCAATGGTTGCAGATGCTGCCCGCACTGGGTGGGGAGAAAAAGCTTATGATTATATCCAACAGTTTGAACAGGAATTTGCTCAATACGTCGGGGCAAAGCATGCGCTTGCCACATCCAGCTGCACAGGCGCTCTTCATCTTGCATTGCTGGCATTAGGCATTACTGAAGGCGATGAAGTAATTGTGCCGGAAATAACCTGGGTTGCCAGTGCGGATACTGTAAAGTATTGCGGCGCCGAACCAATTATGGCAGATATCTCAGAAGACACCTGGACAATTGATCCGGATTCTATTATTGAGAAAATAACACCGAAAACAAAGGCTATAGTCATTGTCGATAACTACGGAAATGTGTGTGATATGGCTGCCATAAGAGAAATCGCACGAAAACATAATTTATATATCCTTGAAGACGCGGCTACCGGGCTTGGTGCATCTTACAACGGTACAAAAGCAGGTATTCTCGGTGATATAGGGACATTCAGTTTCGAAGGATCAAAGATAATAACCACAGGTCAGGGAGGAATGCTGGTTACCAATAATACTTCTTTTTATGAAACAGCTAAAAAATTTGGAAATCATAATATGAATACCAATGAGCCTTATATTTTTGATGGAGTCGGCTATAAATATAAAATGCCGAACCTCGTTGCTCCTTTAGGATTGGCACAGCTTAGAGATATTGACAGCTTAGTTGCAAAAAAACGACAAATATTCGATTGGTACAATAATCAGCTCAGACATATTGAAGGAATACAACTGAATGTCGAAAAACCAGGAACCAGAAATGCTTTCTGGCTTACCTCTATAGTATTGAATAAAAATTTCGGGCTCCGCAGAGATGCGATAATTTCAGCGCTGCACTCTAAAAATATTATGATCAGACCTATGCATTACCCGATTTCCAGCATGCAAGGTTATATTCCTCAGAACAACCCTACTGCCCGGAAGGTATCTGCAAACGGCATTAATTTACCTTCAGGATTTGATATGACAGAAGATTCTGTCGGTTATGTTTGCGAAAAGTTACTCGAAGTAATACAGAGGAAATAAGAAAATGACACTCTCATTTAAACTTATTGCTACAGAAACAGAAACAGTAGGAGATAATCCCCAGTCCGTTCTTAGCTGTCAGCGTTTGTTGTCCAAATTACATAATGAAGATGATCCGTTTATCTGGCATCAAACATTTGCAAAGATTGATTCCATGCTATCAGAGAAGGATCGAGATACGATAACTCTCGTAATTAGAGATTATCGTCACGGAGTGAGAAAACTCGCGATCAATGTACCCTCGGCTGATTTACTTCGGAAAGAACATGAAAACATTATTATTTCCTATATTGCACGCTATATAAACGACTTAATTCATACATATATTCCAACAAGTATATCTGTTGCACTCCCGGAGATATATCAAGCTCGTCTGTTGACCCGGATTAATAACAAATATAACCAGATTAATCTTATTGAAAACAAGCAAACACCGGGACATATAGTCGAATTTGTCCCATTGGAGACACTATCTCAAATTGTGCCTCAATCGCCCGCCTTTGATACCATCCATTCCTATGATCCCGGCGATGGGACCGCAATCGGGCTCGACATCGGCGGCACTAATACAAAATTAGTAGTAAAGAAAAACAATGAAATAGTTTCTTCAGAAACCATCCCAACTTTTAACGCTACTGGTGAGCCGGCGCCTCAGTTCATTGCAAGATTACTCAGAACAATAAAAAGGACCCTCGATACTGCAAAGTTTACACCGGCAGATTTGTCGGCAATTTGTATCAGTTGGTGTGGCGGCACGGACAGGAACAGAGCACTTCTGCTCAGCGGCGCTCTAAGTCACTATGAAGGAACACCAGACGAAAAGATGATCAACAATCTGGCTGCTTTAATAAAAGAACACTTCAACGTTCCGGTCGCAATCCTGGATGACACGGAAACGACAGGATTTTTTCTATCAACAAGACTAAAACCAAAGACATATTTCCACATAGAAGGCACAAGTTTAATGGGAGGATACATCGATGAAAATGGAACCCATCAGAACTACACGGCTATCGATAGCAGAATCGTAGTTGATACCTCGTCCAAGGCGCGCAATCACAGCTCAACGGGAACACCGGGCGTATATCAGCAATATTGTGCTTCAAGAGGTTTTGCCAATATACTTTTAGAAGTTCTGACTGCAAAAAATATTGATCTAAATAGTTTCGGGGAAATTACTAACAATACAGCCGGACCAATAATTCAAAAACTTTTAGACAGCAGTAATACTGATGAACGAGAAATAGCAGAAGCTGTAATTAGAATGCTAAGTGAATATACTGCTCGTTTTATAGCGTTAAGAAAAAGATCGTTCCCTTTCGAAAATGTATTCCTTGGCGGTCCGTTTGTCAGCGGGAAAATGGGTGAGCTGCGAATAAAATTTGTTCAGGAAATATTGCAGCATAGATATCAACTATCGTTAAATATAGAGGTAAACCCAGAGATTAACAACTCATATCTGACTGCGCTAAGCAGCGCCGAGTACGCAACCTGTTTACTCCAGAAACCAATCCGGGCTCAGAACGTCGTAGTTTTTTCAAGGGGAACTGCAAGCGGAGAAAAGCTTGTCGAAGATATTTTAGAAAGCAACCATAACCTTATATCTATAGCAATACCCAGGAAAGCAAAAGAATTCCAAGATTTTGTTCGTGCAAAGGGTATTCCTGTTCTTATATTTCCTGATCAGGATGATCCGTTATACACGCAGAAAGTCAATGAACTGCAAACAAAGCTTCACGAGCTAAACGCTGATGTTGGCATGATTATGCAATGGTCTCATAAAATGCCGTCAGCACTTTTCGATTCCTTCAAAAAAGGATTGGTTAATTACCATCCGAGCCCGCTGCCACAATATAGAGGGGCTAGCCCGCGTCAAGCACAGATACTCGCTGGCGAAAAGACCACTGCGCTTACCTGGCATGAAGTGAACTCTGCTTTTGATGCGGGCAATATAGTTAAACAAGTTCGGGATGTCCCAATAGATAAAAACGAAACCGCTTATCAAATGTTCCAGAGGATTTTGCCGATGGCAACTGCAGCAGCAGTATCCTATCTGGACGAAATTGGAAAAGGGACCGACCTACCAGTACCACAAATCGGCGAGCCTACTAAATTTTCCTGGCGAAAAAAGAAAAGCGAACAAGAGCCTCTCATTGATATTGGGATTAATAATCAAAAACAAATAAACTGGCGCGACCTATCAGCGGATGAGATTATTACTGGAGTTAGGGTATTTAAAAATTTTTTACCAGAAGCCTTTACAACCTATGAAGGCAAAAGAATAATGATAGAAAATGCACGAAAGCTAGATATAGAGAATAATTCTCATCATGATTCCATCCCCGGGCAGATTATAGGAATATCTCAGCAAGGATCAGTGACAGTCAGAACAAGAGATGGTTATGTCGAATTGTATTTAAGCAATAGTCATCCTGACAATCAAATATCAGCGGATGACCTTCAGGTTGGGAAGAATTTTGAAAGTTCTTCTGCGCTACCTACGTTATCGATGAACGAGGTAAACAACTTATATGTTAAAGCAGAAAAAGTTTTTAGCGAAGGGATTAATGACGTAACAAACTTTCTGCTTAATGATTTGTTTGGACTAGACCCGGATTACCTTCGCCAGTATAAAACTTTTCAGTTAAATAACGTACCAATCAACGAAAATAATAAAAATTTCATAACCGGTCTTTTCGGCTTAGATATTAAATTGCCTTGGGGATCACCAAAAGAATTAGGCAAAGAAACTTCGGCAACATTACTAACGTATGCAGGCTGTCCGATATCGTTAACACTTAAAAATGATGATACCGGATACAATCGAGGAGTCTGGTTACATAAATTGAACAGCATACCTCTCGATAACCCTATCGTAGACTTTGTTTTAAAAAAAGCTGAAGAAATAATAAAAAAACATGATTTACGATTTATTGAAAATCCTTTTGATCAGTTAGATCCTTTGGATGACAGCATCAATAGGTTATTTGGTTTGAAAGGATTTTTTTATTCCCTAAGATTATACTCCCCCTGGCTTGATGTTTACTATCAGACATTTGCTGACCTGATGGGAAAAACTGCAGTTGGTTCTATGAAAAAAGAACAGGAATTTCTGCAAATATCCAATGTAGACATAGAGCCATTAGTTGGCGCTATTTTTGACGTAATAAGCCATGACAACAACGTGCTTGTTTTTAATGGAGAATCCGGCCTGCAAACAGTCAATGCTTCCAGGAGACAGCTGAATGTGGATACTGTATGTTTTTCAGCACTTTCCTCAGCAGTTACTAAAATGAATTGCCTGGCAAACGAATGTTCACCCGGACGTATTTATGAGCAAAAAAACCTATCCGGCTTAGGTCAGTATGAGTATATTATTTATAACGGGTTGCGGCCGATGTCTCAATCTGACTATCCTGCGGGAGTGACTGTGATCCCTGATGAAAGAACTACCGACTGGAATGGGGAAATATTGCAAAACTTGCTAAAGACTGCAAAATCACATCTGGGAAGGAATGGGAAATTACTAATTATACTGAGCAGGCAATCTGATAATTATCTGAATAAGCAAGCTATAGAAGAAAATTACCAGTGTAGGTTATTGAAGTCAAACAGTTCAGGCATAACGCTATTTGAGTTGAGTATGCAAATACCTGATACGAATGAATTTCCTTTATTACCGGCTAACCACAGTTCGGAAATAATAAAGGAATTATCCGGTGGCTCATACGCCTCAACAGTGCTGGTTGGCAGTGAAAACGGCTTAATTGTCAGAAAAACTGCTACCGGGCCAGGATATAAAAAACTCGTTGAAGAAATTAACTGGATAGGCAGTTTATCAAAGGAATCTTCCCGGTACTTTCCTCAAATATTGAAGCATGAGATTTCCCCTGAACAGGCGATGTACGAAATGCCATACTGGGGGAAGAGCATCTGCCGGCTTATCATTGATGGAGAGCTGAGTTCAGAACTAGCTGTATCCGCTATCGAACAAATAGTAAATCAAATGAATAACAGTCTATATAATAGAGTGAGTTCTAATGAGGTCGGTGATTATGTCGATCGGTTCCACGTGAATAAAGTTAGGGAAAGAATTGAGGAAACAAAAACAAAAAGCGAAAATCTAGCTCAACTTATTTCACAGCCGGCACTCTCAATTAATGGCAGGGAATATTATAACATATCGCATTATCTGGACTTAATACAGCAGAATGAACATATCAGAATGCTTTTAACTCCGCCTTGTATGGTAGATGTCCATGGCGACTTTCATTTTGATAACATTTTGCTCGATCCTTCTCGGCTACCCGATCAGTATCAGGACCTTAACTTTATGCTGATAGATCCCAGAGGCATGAAAGAGGGAAATGATTTGGCCTATGAAATGGCTAAACTATTACATAGTTCCGTAGGTCTCTATGACTACGGGCATTATTTTGATGATAATATTCAAATTAAAATAGACAGCAGCGGAAAAGTGCCTGATGTTACTTTTTATCCCTTACTGCACGATACTGTAACCAGAAAATACATAGGTATTTTCGATCAAATGCACAAATACCTGGAAAAAGATTCTCTATTCAAGGGAATAGGGGTCGGAGATTCATGGAGATGCCGGGTCTTGTTTCAGCTTGCTAACGTATATGCGTCACTCGTACCCTTCCATATTAACAAAGACATCGGAGATAAACGAGGTATATTCTATTATCTTATGGCGATCAAAGCATATGACAATGCGCTCAAAGCAGCTAACTTGCAATAATCGTATCTTTATCTTCTTGTACTGCCATGGATACTCCTTAAAACACAAGATAATTTATAAGAATGATTTAACAACAATCTAAGCCTTAGCGTTTGTTCACGCAGCCTTTTGGATATTTCGCTGACAACTTTCCCGACCTCCGAGAGTAAAGTAAAAATGTTGCACCTTATTCACTTCTATTCTGCCAAGAACATTTCCAACGTGATTGATGAGAATATACCCCTTTATTGTCAGCTGCTAAATAATTGATAAACCATGTGAGAACGACTGATTCGGTAAAATAATTATGCTGGTTAGTCGCTTTGGGTATAAGGTCTGCTTGTTTAAAAAGTTCATTTTTTAATTTGATGTTGTAAAAAAGAAGACAAAACTATATTGAAAACCATACTGAATTGAGGATATAAAATAACTAAGCGGCAATGGCTATCCTTCTGATTTGACAATATATCGGTTCTAAACTATCATACCGCCCATAAATAGCTTATCAATCAAAGGGAGGTAAAAACATGGCAAAAATACTTGAGTTAAGCGACCAAATAAGAGAATGTATCGGTATTACAAAAGATTGTGCTAACACCTGTACAGAAACACAAACATACTGCCTGCAACTTGGCGGAAACCATGCAGAGCTAAATCATATGCGAATGTTACTTGATTGTACCGAGATGTGTAATACATGCTCAGATGTCATGATGAGAGGTTCTGATTACTACCAGAGCATCTGTTATACCTGTGCAGAAATTTGTGAATGGACTGCTGCCAGTTGTGATCAGTTTGAGGATATGAAAATGGGGATGTGTGCAGACACCTGTCGGCAATGTGCTAATGTATGTCGACAGATGAGTGGCAAAATGGGAGAGCGTTCTGCAGCATAGTAGCAACAAACTTCGAGTAGCTTTAAGACGTGCTGCACAAATTTATTAGGGCTGTCATCAGCGCCCTCTATTTCCAGTCAGGTTTATCCGTTCCGAAAGGTAACACCGGCTTAGAAAGCCCTAGAAATAAGGGCTTTCTAAGTTTTAGAGGCAATTACTGCTATTAATAGTAATGATGTATTTACTCCATACAGCTGAGTTCTTGTCAGACATATATAGGACAATCTGTACTAGATACCGCAGACATCAAAGGCTTTCCCTAGCCGCATAATCATAGCCGATTCTTCTCCCGAAATTTTCCCGATCCCTAAAAAACCTCCGCTGACACGCGCTATCTTATCGCAATGACCCATGATTTGTTCTTTTAAATACTTGAGTTGGGCGTCATCAAGCTCTTTACATAATCCGTGGACATAACTTATCCAGGCGTCGATTAGCTTCTTCGGAGGTTTATGTGTTAACCATGAGTCTATCAAATCCCGGTCTATCTGATTTTTCCTAAAAATATCATTATCCGCACATTCCAACACGGATTTCTTCTCCTTCTCATCAACTACACCATCTGCCCATGCAACTGCAACCAATGGAATAATTGATACCGAAGCCATAACTTGCGGATGAATATCCAACTGCACCAACCGTTCCAATATTGCATCATCGGTAATGCCTGACACTTGGGACAACGTTTCCTTAGTCTCTTTCATTTTTTCCATGAGTTTGAGGTTTTCAATCAGTTTCTGATCCTGATCATAAAAAAACAAATCTTCCAGGTTTTTACCCTGCTTGAACAAAAAGCTATCCTGATCCATAAAAAAAACACCTCCTAATATAACATAATACTTGTTGCCTTAAGTTTACAAATTATATCACGTTTGTAAACAGATGTGCCACAATCTGCTGATCAGTCACAGGCATTGAAAATGAATTCTGTTTCGATATGAAGAGTGTGCGCTGAACCGGCTCCACCCTAAATTTCTCAATCGAGAGAAAAAATCCCTAACTTGTAAAAAGATCAAATATATTACCAAGCAATCCTGATTCTGCCTTGTATAATTCTGTATATTTGCAATTATTACAAGTTACAGCCGTGAACTTCTTATTCTGGATATCAAAAAAGCGGGACATACCGCCGGTTGTTCTGATTTCATCGGTTTCATAGCCGGTGTTGCCGCATTTAGGGCATTTGTAGTTAATATTCACATTATTCATATTTTTCAATCTCCTAATCGAGTAATAATAGTAATGATAATATTAAATCATTCCGAAAGTCTACCCCCCTCAAACTCTTAATTATTTATATATATACGAACGAAACAAGCCCCCTTAGGGAACAAGGGGCTTGTTAGGGTGGGAAAACCTAGTGATATTTTATTTCATGAGCTTTCGGAGTGCCCATGAGAGTTTGCAAATACTCTTCTTTTTCAGTATTGCTGTCAAATACATAGATGTAATCCAGATTAGCGATATTCCCAGGAATCTTCAAATCTTTGAGCTCTTCAGTGGAAGTCAGGACAATCGTTTTCAAGCCGCGTTTTTTGGTGGCATTAAAGGCGATAACGTCAGTCAGGCTGTTGAGCCCGTCAATAATGACTGCTGGATAATGTCCATGTTTTCTCGCTTGTTCACTGAGCCTGGTCAGTTCTTCTTCAATCCGGTGCTGCTCATAATCCCGGTCAAGCCATTGGTTACGATCTTCCTTGATAACAGCGATATCATCGAACATCTCTATGGTTTGTTCCAGATGGGCGCTATCGCGTAGCGCTTTGCGCTCATACACTTTGCTTTGTTCCAGTATAGTTAAAACGATCTCTTCTCGCCTTGACCGCTCCAGAGAGACAGTTTCCCGGTGAGATCCCGGAGTTTTTATATTAAAAATCGGACCATTGATCCCCTGGTTTTTATGTTTCGTTTTTTCGTAGCGGAGAATATGGTAAGCAATATACTGTGCATATTCTTCCCAGTTGAACAGGTTTTCCGGATCGAGAAATTCTTTCATAACAGTGAACTGCTCAAGGTTCTTGGTAGTGAGGTACCGGTCAAGAAGCGCATTCATACTGCTGGGCGCGACTTTGTTTAAGCGCATCGGCATAAATTTAAACTCCAGACCACCGATTTTCAAGGGTTTTTTCATTGCTTTGACAGTTGCTTCTTTGCTACCCAGGATTTTTTCCAGTTTATTGATCTTTTTATCGAGTGCTTCCTGTCGGTGTGGGTCAGAAGAAAGTGCCCGGATATCTTTCCAGATAGAAAGCTCATAAAGAAGCATACCAGTCTTGTCAATCCGGTTTAAACTGAAAATGTTGCGCAAAAAGCTGAAATCATCCCGGGTATTAGACAGATCACTGATGGTCCGGCGAAGTTTTCGTGAGAGAGCAAAATCAGAGACACCGCTCAGAGATTGGGACAGATCTTGTTTGATCGTATAGAGATAAAGCAATTTGACAGTCGCACTGCTGATGGATTGCAGTGGGGCAAATCCGCTTGCTTCAATCCCGCCGGGCGTAAAGTTGCCCCGATTCTTTTTGTCTTCGGTAAGCGATCCTATATTGACTGCGTATTGTCCTTTGGCATCCCGCCGGTCCATTTCCCGGGTCACTAAATAGCTACGGAGTGCAGAGATATTATTGAAAAACAGGTTCTCCACGTGACCAACCAACTCAACCCAGATATCGATCAACCGATCGATTTTTTTCCGTTGACCTTTATCCGGGATACTCTTGTGCAATTCGGTTTTCAGTTCGTTGATCACCTCCGGGCTGAGTGTTTCCCGGAATACAGTAGGATTCGTTACCTGATCAGGCAGCATTTCTCCTTGATTTTTATAGCTTTTTCCTTGTATACCTGCAATTTTAAGCAAGGTATTAATAAATGGCCAAACCACATAATTGCCGGTGATATGTGTAGCTATGTTCGATAATCCTATTGCTGCCAGGAAAGTAAGGTTCATCCCGGACAGGAACCATTCCGGCTTGAACATGATCGAAACCTGAACTTCGGTTTTGTTGCTGAAAGCGTTCCACAACCCTTTGAACAGCACATTGAAAAACCGATGGTTCATCGCCGGCATGATAAAGGTCTTAATAATGACTGCCTGTTCCAATGCTTGTTTCCCGACTAGCTTTTTGATATCTTGCGGAGTCTTGTCCGGCCATGCAACCTGTGCCTGACGATAAAGTTTTTCCACGAGATGTTGATGATGAAGGTTCTGGGCCTCTCCAAGAATACGTTGCAAAAAATCACCCTGGACTGTTCCATCGTTATTGAAAGCGGCAAACCGGATATTATTTTTTTCCCAGTAATCAGCGACACTCAGGATCAGGTTCCGTACCGCTTGTTCTTCGGGTCCTTTGATCAAATAGTCCTGGTTAACCTGGTCAACACTTATTTCTCCTTTTTTAGAGAACGAGAAACTGAGGATCGAGTTTTTGTATTGTTCGGATGTCCCGACGAACTCGCCTTTACCGTTAGTCAGGTAGCTTGCACCGGCCATCAGAATATGGTCGAGGCCGCCCAGTGAATTAATGTAAAGAAGAGGCACTCCGTATTGTTCGCTGACAGTTCGGATCAGATCTTCCCGGGTGTCGGTGCGAGGATTTTCCAGTGTAAAGGCCATGTTCTCTATAATCGCTGTTCCAGGACGAAGGTTGCGAAAATTTTCCGGGTTCAGTTTATGAGGAATGAGGTATCCGACCTGTTCGGGCGAGGCTGAAGTATTGATCAGAATATCGGCTGCACTATTCAGCGTTCCTTCCAGCCTTTTATCCAGAATAATTCCACCCTGAGAATCCATGAGTTTGGCTGCGACTTTTTGGTTAGACTCCTGCCACATGTCTTCACAGATATAGACCCCGATCTTTTGCCCTCTCCAGAGAAACACATGTTTACGGTTATGATCCCCGGGCGAGAAGATATGTTTTTCATAAAAATATGAACTGGGATCATCAGCTAGCCGTTGTTTGTGAACCTGCATACCCAAACTTCCATCCCCTCGGAAACAGAATGCAGCATTGAACGGTTTGTCGTTACTGGCAATGGCTACAGGGATAATGCTGGCCATTCCAAAAGCATCATAATTATTCTCAAGCCGTCTGATAATCTCAGAGCAGGGCTCAAGGTTATGTCGTTCCAGTATCTGCTGCAAAGCAAAACTGAGCCGTTCCTGTTTTAGCGGTGGTTGCTTGGTTTCATCATGCCAGGAATCGGTTGCCAGATCTCCGGCATCAATGTCGTCGAGCGCTTTTGCGAATTCACTCATGATAGCCCGAGTATTATCGATATCGTATAATTGCAGTTGCTGACTAAGCCATGCGGTTATGTCTTCTTTAAAATAGTAACGTTGTTGTTTGTTGAGATTTTGTACAACGGACATTTGTTTTGCCAGGAATTGTGAATATTCGACGGAATCGAGCACTTGATAAGAAGAGACAATCAATTCCGGGAAAATAACGAGATTGGTGTTCCGCTCACGGGCTCCGGCCAGCGCCAGGCTGAGCTTAAGCAAATTGTCTTCAAAGGCACCGGCCTTGACGTTAACGGTTATCCCTTCGGCTTTGATCTCCTTTTTCTGTTGATCGTTGAAGGCAAGATGGCTGGTATAAAGAGAAACAATCCGGTTGAGGGTTCGTCTTTTTTCTTGGTTATCATCAATATTTTTCAGCATCCGGCTAGCGCCGTTACGGATCGTGGAATCAGTGCTTTTGAGCAGGTTAGTTAGGATCGCCAACTCAACTAGTTCTTCTCCCTGTCCTTTATAGTCACGTTTTCCGAACCGAAGAAACTCAAGAAGGTCTTTGGATAAAAGGATTTCTTTAGTTTCGCTGTTAATCAGCGTGGTAATATAGGTATTGGAATTTAAGCCGGCAGTACGAAAGAGTTTAAACGAATAATCTTTCAACTCTGGTATTTGTTCGATCAGCTTCGAATAAAAAGGAGTGCTGATAACACAATGGTCTGGATACAGTTTCGGGTCGGTATACCCGTCACTGGTCCTGTTATAAGTAAGTACCTGCCCGGGAAAAACAGCCCGCAAATGCTGAGTAGAAGCAATTGTGCTGTAGCTCCTGGATATTTCACTTACACTTCGCGCTATTACTCGTTCTTCTATTCCTGCAATAAATTTATTTCTCATAATTAATCCCTTCTTTCTATCTTTTTCAGTCTGGCTGCTCTTATTTCAGTTCGTTTGTTTCGGCACCTTACCCTTTAAGAAATAGTCTATATACGGCGTGATGCCGGAGATTGATTCACTTAACTTTTTCTTCCCTTCAGTCCAGGCATTGCTTATGGTGTGTGATACACTATTCGCTGCAGGCCCAAGGGTTTGAGAAATCTCTGAGCCCACTGACCGGACATTAGTTTTCAGCGATTCAAACCAACCATTGGCCGAAGATGTCGCGGATTGCTCCGATTGCGTTGAAGGAGCTGGGGTAGCTTCCACCTGAGGGGCGATCTCAAGCGGATCAACCTGTGTAATGGCAATGGGAGGATAGACCGGCGTTGCCATGTCCGGTGTGTTCTGTGGCTTTTCTTCAGTAACAGCTTGGATATTCTCAGAAGTAACAGTCGGCTCCGGTGCTTCTGCCTTAAGAGGCGCTAATCTGCTTGGAGCATAAGCAAAGCGGTTAAAATCGATCGAGTTTTTTTTAACTGTTTCGATAAAGTCATTTATATAGCCTTTCGGAGGAATATACAGCTCTTGCCCGGCGTAGATCAGGTTAGGGTTCGGTACGTGGAAGTTCCGGTTCAGACTGAGATTATAGTAATAAATACAAAGCCAGTACTGCCCGGCATCATTTTTTCTGGCTTCAGGGTAAGTTTTCAGATAATCTTCGGCAAAGCATCGGACCGCAATTCGGCTGAAAGAATTTAAGCTCGTATTATTCACGGTCATTGTGGTAGTGGGTTGCTGATATTTTTCGGCCAATTCCTGTAAAGCCGGATGGACTCCGGGTACCGCCGTGTACGAAACTGTTCCTGCCTGTACTGAATTGATCATGGTCATTGCTGTGCTCCTTTGCTACTTTTTTTATAAAGATTGCAGCAAAAAACGAGCCAAATGATCGTAACGCTTATATCTGTAGTATTTCATTCATGCATAGCTCATTTATCCGGGATCAGGAGGACCCGAAAAGATACATTTTTGTCTAGCATTGTCATTACTCGAACAAAAATGTAACAAATCAGACACTTATTTTCATAGAGACTTGGCGTGAGGTTGATAGCGGGCAAATATAATTTAAGGCATTAGGAAAAGAATTCAGGAATCGGGACTGGAATTCGTCTCATCCCAGGCAAAAAAGTACAGACTTTCTAATAAGAATTTATGCGTTAAGGATTTAATATCCCACCATATTTTTATATCCATAAGGATCATATGTAGCTTGTGACATATCAGCAGCGGCAGCTTCAAGGCCATTCCAGTGCTGGACCGGATATATGGTTAGTTTGAGGTCAGGAATGTATATTTTTGTAAGCTTATTGCTAATTTCAATTTTTTCATAGGCAAAATCTTTGAAAGCGGTTATGATACCGTTCGTATCTGAATTAAGGAATAAGGTTCCGCCGCCTTTTCTTGAAAGCAGCATTTCTTCAAGTATCTGCAGACCTGTTTTTCCTTCTATATTTGCTCTCAAATCGCTTAAAAAATCACCATCGGATATAACAACCAGATGTACCGGTTCATTATTATAATTATCATAAGCTTCTACCAAATCTTGAAAAGGAAATTCGGTACTTCCCTGTCTTGGATTGTAGTTAAGTAAGTATTTCATTATTTCGTTACGATTATCCGACATCCCGTCCATAGCAACGTAGTTCTGTTGAGTTTCATAGTTGCAGGCTCTCACTTGTTTGCTTGAATTTAGTGCAGATTCCACAGCAATTGTTCCTGCCAGGGTAAGTGGTGATAATTTTTTATTAGGATTAGTCATCGACCCTGACGCATCGGTATAAATAAGCAAATCAGGCGGTTCAATTGTTTCTTTAGTGTCGAGACCTTCCACATACTCACGTTGGAGGGTTGTATATCCGGGAATAATAATTCCTTGCTGCAAAGATAATGGCAAGTCCAGTCGTTCGATAGGATCTTGGGAAGGGTCCCATCCGGCAACTCCTTCCATGACTTCAGCACCATGCCAGCGTGGCACAGAAGGAAATTGCACAGCATACGGGCTAGCCAGGTCCAGATAGTACATGATTGTTGCTTCTATCGTATCATCAGCCAGGTTCATACGCCGCATCAGACCTTGATATTCCGGCAATTCCCGTACTGCCCCATATCCATTCTCCCCCTCCTGTTTTCGGCTCATACCTTCAGCGGCTTTCTTCGCTGCATCTTTAGCCACTGCCCCTGCAGAGGACTTTTTGTTGCCGGAAGACATATCGCTGTCGAGAGGCGAAGGATTACTATTCTCCTGAGGATCATAATATTTATTTATTATCTCTGCGGCTTCTTTGGCTTTTATAATATAATTACGAGGTTGACTGTCACGTATTATTTTGACCAGTAAAGCGGCATCGCATTCCAGCTCCGGCGAGATATCCGTGCTTTGAGCCTTGAACAGATCTTCCGAGAAAGTGAGGACCTCTTTTTTCCCTTCAGGTAAAATAGATTGCTGCCAGAGCAGTTCGCATGTCCGCATATAAAGTTGCCAGAACGGGCTTATATTCGATTTCTCATCGGTCATTTTTTCATAGAGCAGATGCATAGGCACCCCACGTTCGCTAAACAGCCGATCGTTAATAACCAGATCTTCGTAAACATTGGCAATATAAGCAGCCTTGTCCTGATCTTCGGTCACCTTATAAACAGAGTCAACAATCAGAATCAATGTTTTTAAATCATAGGGTATCCACTTATGATGCCCGATTTCATGGCCCATAAGCATGATCATATACACCTGAAAGCCAGCTTTTTCGATCGATATTGTGCCTGAGTTGACTTGTTCTGCAATTCCACCCAGCAGATTTCTCGTAACAGTAGTTTTTTTCGGATCTCTGTTGGTATCTATTTCATTCTCAATCCATTTTTTTATTTCATTCCAGTCATCTTGCGTAAACGGGCCGAAGGCTTTCTGGAATTTTTGAACATTAATATACGTATCTTTAGTCGGTATAGAGATACCACCGATCTCGTCCTGCATTTCCGGGTATTTCTTAAGGTCTTGCTCGGTCCTCAGAACTGTTGGCTGTCTAAGGCTGACATTTCCAAGCAGCGGGCCGGTCAGCCTCCAGAGTTTATTATATTCGTCTATAGAAAGAAGATTGCGGGATTGTTCATTCTTTATTGCTATTATTTTGTTATTCATTAAGTTCAAAACCTTTCAAATAGTACAAAAATTAAGTTCTGACAACACGAAAACCAATATGGTCGATACGAAAAAATGCACCACTGGAGCAACGGTACGTGGCGCGAAACTGGTTTTCTATCTTATGGAGCCAGGAAACACCGCGTACCACACGGTCCTTACCTGTACCCAGATTTACAGGGTCTTTACTACTGGCTGTTTTCCAAAAATCTAAATTCCAGGTATCGGAACACCACTGCAGTACATTTCCCCTCATCTTTAGACCATGAATATTTGCCTTTCCTTTATCCACACTATGAGTTATGCCACCGCTATTCCGGGCACTCCAGGATTCGTCGCCTTCCTCTTGAGCTGCATACTCCCATTCTGCTTCTGTAGGCAATCTGAATAAACGGGCATTAGGATGCCATATCGTGTATTTATTATAGTCTCCCGGACTCAAATCCTTAATTTCATTTTTTATAGTGGGACTGATATCATTTGCCAGCATCGACAACTTCTGGGCATATGCATTAGCTTCAACCCAATTGACTTGCTCAACCGGATGCCTGCCGGTATCCGTTATTCCAGCAGCAATGATTTTATCATTTGTTATTGTGAAGCCAGATGGATTGATCCCCATTACCTGCTCATACATCGCTTGGGTAACACACGTCTCACTTATACTGAATGGCAACAAGCTCACTATATGCGGTGGATTCTCGCTAAACTCGGCCGAACCGAGCGGTATATTATCGCCTCCGGGAAGCCTCACATATTTCATGCCGACACTGTCAGTAGTACTGTCAATATTATTCGTTACTGCTGCCGGGCTGGTCTTTTGAACAATTTTTTCTTTTATCAGTGAAGCTGTTGTTGTCTCTTCTGGTGTGATAGGCATTAGTCCCTTGCCGTCCAGCACCTGCCCATATATTTCATAGAACAAAAGCTTCATAGCCAGTAGTTCTTCCAGCCCTTCCGAGCCTTCCAGGTGGCCTTTTGCAAAATCTTCCATCGATTTATAAATTACTGCCAGCTTCTCGCCCGATCCAGGAAGTTCCTCTACTGCATCCTTCAGGTCCCAGTAGTTATCGTATCCTGAGGCCTGTTCATACTGTGCATCAGTAAAATATTCCGGCACGCTCTTCAGATCGCTTACTGTTTCCTGTTTGTTCGGGAACCTTGTATCATATTTTTCCATAGCCTGTTGCCACAAATACCGGCTTCGCTCCCAGGCATCATATTTATATATCAAATCAATCTTTTCAAAATGCGGCGATGGTGTAAACCGGTGCAAAGATGCCGGAATGATCACCGCAGCTATATCTTCGGTATCGCACTGCTCCTTACCCCTGAACCACGCCAGTGCTTTTGCATAATGCAGCACTGAACGCAGGAATCGGTCACTCACTGTTCCTTCGATCAAAGCACTCAATGTTGTTTTGGGGTCATCATGCCCCTTGCTGTTAAATACCGAGGAACTTTTTACTCCTGAGCCCGACAAGTTAGCCTTGTACCCGTGTTCCGGTTTAGATGCAGCATTCTCCGCAGCATTGAGCAGCGATAAGAAATAGTTCAGCCTGCGCTGTGCATCTTGCGATACCCCCAGCCCATCAATCTGTTTTCTTACAACACTGAGTTCATCAGCCTTGAAAATAGACTCTTCGGGAAACTGGGCGGTATTGTCAGGTGTGGTTATTCCTGTATATATATAATTGCGCGGATAGGCCATTACGGATATTTCAAATCTATCAAGCAGTGCATGTATCAATTCATAGGTCCCGCCACCGTTCTTATCATTCATCGTGGCAAATACTGCCCTGTCCTTAACATCCATGACCTCCCCAAACAACTCCACATATTTTTCTGCCAGCAAGCTCAAGATTGCTGACTGGGTCTTAGTTGGGATACGGTTAATTTCATCAATTATCAGGTCAGCTTGTTGATTGGTTATACGTTCGTGGAATATGGCCTTAACAATGCCTTTCTGGTACTCTGCCAGGTCCAGATTCCCGAACAGGTCACTTATTGTTAATTGCGGCTGTCCATGGACAACTTCTTTCTTGAGCTGGTCATATTCTCTGCCGGCTGCCAGCCCCATCATCATAGCCATACTGGTCTTACCTGTCCCCGGGTCCCCAAGTATCATTACCGATCCGTTAATCAGCTTGGTAAGGATATTGTAGAGAATAAACGCACTATAGCTTTCAGGATACAACATTATATTTTTTTCGGAATTTAAACTTATTTGTTTTGTCTCCTGCCCCTCTCGTGCGAATCCCATATCCGGCACCAGCCCGATTATCCGGTTCCGGGATATATAGCAATAGAGGCTTCTCGCCTTCACTGATAGCTGAATTGCAGAAAGTGCATTCGCATGAACAGCTTCGTTCACTCCGAAGGCGCTCTCGGCGGGTGTCTTAATTGAAATTTCTTCCTGCATACTGATCAATTTAGTTGTGAAAATATTCATATTTTTTCCTTCATAAATAGATACCTATTAATATATCGCAGTTACTATCAATTATTTCTTTCTATTCGTATTTTTCCCGTATACAAGGCATTATTAAACAATTTTACACAAATCATAAATGCCAGCCTTTACTATCGTTAATTCCTGATTCATGCTGCGTTCCCCCAAGAATTCAAAGTGTAAAAAAGTAAAAGGACAAAGTATTACTCACCAGTTCTGACGAGACGGAAGCCGAGATAGCAGCTACGATCATCTGAATCGACGTAGTAACGACACGCGGCGCGAAAGTGGCTATCTCTGCTAAAGTACCAGGAACCGCCGCGGATCACACGAGCACCGCCTGGGCTCATATTGACTGGGTCTTTGCCACTGGCTGTTTTCCAATAATCGCGATTCCACACATCGGCACACCACTGACATACATTTCCCCTCATTTTTAAACCGATGTTATTTGCCTTACCTTCAGCCACACTGTGAGTTCTACTCCCGCTATTCCGGGCACTCCAGGATTCGTCTCCCTCGTCTTGTGCTGCATACTCCCATTCTGCTTCTGTAGGCAATCTGAATAAACGGGCATTAGGATGCCATATCGTGTATTTATTATAATCTTCCGGACTCAAATCTTTAATTTCTTTTTTCACTTTGACATCTATATCAGTTGCCAGCAGTGACAATTTTTGAGCATATGCATTAGCTTCAGCCCAATTGACTTGCTCAACCGGATGGCTGCCGGTATCCGTTATTCCAGCAGCAATGATTTTATCATTTGTTATTGTGAAGCCAGATGGATTGATCCCCATTACCTGCTCATACATCGCTTGGGTAACACACGTCTCACTTATACTGAATGGTGACAAGCTCACTATATGCGGTGGATTCTCGCTAAACTCGGTCGAGCCAAGCGGTATATTATCGCCGCCGGGAAGCCTCACATATTTCATGCCGACACTGTAAGTAGTACTATCAATATTATTCGTTACTGCTGCCGGGCTGGTCTTTTGAACAATTTTTTCTTTTATCAGTGAAGCTGTTGTTGTCTCTTCTGGTGTGATAGGCATTAGTCCCTTGCCGTCCAAAACCTGCCCATATATTTCATAGAATAACAGTTTCATAGCCAGTAGTTCTTCCAGCCCTTCCGAGCCTTCCAGTAGGCCTTTTGCAAACTCTTCCATAGATTTATATATTACCGCCAGCTTTTCGCCCAATCCCGGCAGTTCCTCGACTGCATCCCGCAGATCCCAGTAATTATCATATCCCGATGCCTGTTCATAGTGGTCATCGCTGAAATAATGCTGGACACTGTTCATCTCACTTACCCTCTCCTGTTTACCGGGAAACCTCTCATCATATTTTTCCATAGCTTGCTGCCACAAATACCGGCTTCGCTCCCAGGCATCATATTTGTATATCAGATCAATCTTTTCAAAATGCGGCGATGGTGTAAACCGGTGTAGAGACGCTGGAATGATCACCGCAGCTATATCTTCGGTATCGCACTGCACCTTACCCCTGAACCATGCCAGTGCTTTTGCATAGTGAAGCACCGAACGCAGGAATCGGTCACTCACTGTTCCTTCGATCAAAGCACTCAATGTTGTTTTGGGGTCATCATGCCCCTTGCTGTTAAATACCGAGGAACTTTTTACTCCTGAGCCCGACAAGTTAGCCTTGTACCCGTGTTCCGGTTTAGATGCAGCATTCTCCGCAGCATTGAGCAGCGATAAGAAATAGTTCAGCCTGCGCTGTGCATCTTGCGATACCCCCAGCCCATCAATCTGTTTTCTTACAACACTGAGTTCATCAGCCTTGAAAATAGACTCTTCGGGAAACTGGGCGGTATTGTCAGGTGTGGTTATTCCTGTATATATATAATTGCGCGGATAGGCCATTACGGATATTTCAAATCTATCAAGCAGTGCATGTATCAATTCATAGGTCCCGCCACCGTTCTTATCATTCATCGTGGCAAATACTGCCCTGTCCTTAACATCCATGACCTCCCCAAACAACTCCACATATTTTTCTGCCAGCAAGCTCAAGATTGCTGACTGGGTCTTAGTTGGGATACGGTTAATTTCATCAATTATCAGGTCAGCTTGTTGATTGGTTATACGTTCGTGGAATATGGCCTTAACAATGCCTTTCTGGTACTCTGCCAGGTCCAGATTCCCGAACAGGTCACTTATTGTTAATTGCGGCTGTCCATGGACAACTTCTTTCTTGAGCTGGTCATATTCTCTGCCGGCTGCCAGCCCCATCATCATAGCCATACTGGTCTTACCTGTCCCCGGGTCCCCAAGTATCATTACCGATCCGTTAATCAGCTTGGTAAGGATATTGTAGAGAATAAACGCACTATAGCTTTCAGGATACAACATTATATTTTTTTCGGAATTTAAACTTATTTGTTTTGTCTCCTGCCCCTCTCGTGCGAATCCCATATCCGGCACCAGCCCGATTATCCGGTTCCGGGATATATAGCAATAGAGGCTTCTCGCCTTCACTGATAGCTGAATTGCAGAAAGTGCATTCGCATGAACAGCTTCGTTCACTCCGAAGGCGCTCTCGGCGGGTGTCTTAATTGAAATTTCTTCCTGCATACTGATCAATTTAGTTGTGAAAATATTCATATTTTTTCCTTCATAAATAGATACCTATTAATATATCGCAGTTACTATCAATTATTTCTTTCTATTCGTATTTTGCCCCTGTGAATAAGTTGTTAAACATATCTACCCTTCTTGAACTTCGCGTTTTTGCGCTAACCGCGGTACTATCCCTAAATACCGACATCAGTTAAAACCTGAAAAACTGAGAAAATTAATAGACTTAGCATCACAAAGCATTCCTTTAGAAATTATTTCCTGCTTACAGCAAAAAATTATTTCAAAAGGAACTCTCAGGTTAATCGTTAGTTTGATAAACTATAAAGGTAAGGATACAATATTCAAAAAAAATAAAATGAAGGATTAAACATGGATCTTACACTTTCTACACCTGGACTTCTCTTCGCCTCAATTTCATTGCTACTTCTGGCGTACACTAACCGGTTCCTCGCGCTCGCAAGCCTTATTCGAAATCTCATTGCCAGCTACGAGACACATCCCAGAGATAGTATCCCGCCCCAGATCAGTAATCTTCGTATCAGGATCGTTATCATTCAGTATATGCAGGCACTTGGAATATTAAGCTTTTTTTTCTGTGTATTAAGCATGGCATTCCTGTTTTTTAACAATAACCTTTTCGGGCAAATGTCTTTTGGGATTTCACTCATCCTGCTGATGGCATCTTTGCTTCTCTCGTTCATAGAAATATCTCTTTCAGTCAGAGCATTGATTATCCAGATGGATGATATAACCTATCACATTCATTCAGGGAAATAGATATATGATTTCGGCGGAAAGAGGCGCGCTTTTCAAATTACTTAACCGGACGGCAGTGAACATTATTTATAGATATTTATGGATAAATAACGTTTGCAGTACCGCTCGAAATCTCAAAAGTGCTACGATTATCTTTATTTCCAAGCGCATCAATATATTCAAAGGGAGAATTCCCTCCCAGGGATTTAAGTATATTATTAAACTTTTCACCACCTTCATATTTGCCGACCAGTGTGAGCCCAAGAGATTGTGCCCTGCGCTTTGCAATCTCTAGAATAGCCGTCTCTGCTTCTGTCTGTCCTATTTCTCCGCTGACATAAGTGCGCTCTAAGAATAGAACAGGTTTTTCGGCTTTTGTGTCAGAGAGAATACGAAAAATGGCACGGCCCTTTATTCTGCCATCATCCCCGCGAATAATAAGCGCACGGTTTTTGCCATCAGTTAAATAGGCAAGCAGACATTTACTAAGGTCAATATTCTTATATATGCTTTGGCAACTCCCATCCACCTCGACTCCGAGGAGCAACATATCTTCGTATCTATCTGTATCTTCAACTGACCATTTTTGTCGGTCAGATTTGAAATCGCCAATGAGTTGCTTTGACAATCCTTGCAGATCAGCAAGAAATACTTCAGGAAATACCTGTTTTTTCTCAACTAATTGATTAATCTCGTTAATTATATTCCTCTTACTTTTTATATCTTCAGCTTTAAGTAGGGTTAGCATCATTTCCTGTATTCTTAATCGCAATAATTGATTGCTGAGCAACGGCAATTCTTCCCTGGCTGCCGGCAACTTGGATTTCTGCTTTAATTCGGTCTGCTTATCTTCTATAGCTGTCTTGATATTTGATGATGTAGATTTATTACCAGATAAAAAAGCGTGAATATATGAATAATCTTTAGCTTCGAGATGCTTATCGGCAAGAATCTTCTGCCTTAAATATGAAGTAACATCAATGTCGTGAGATTCTTCGCTTTTCTCATTAGTTGCAACTTCTTCATAAGTAAGAGAGGTACCTTTTTGCCAGTTAGCCTCTAACTCCTGATTGTTACCAAATACCTTATCCAGATGAATTCGCTCAGTATTATATCTGAACTCAGAATAAGTTCCTTCCAGCACCGCAGTTAGAAATTTAGAGAATAAATTTTTTGCCTGATAGCTAACCGTGCAGACTTTTGCTCCAAAATGGAAAATGCCATCACGATCACGGAGTGAGAAAACGTTTTTCAGTAGTTTATTCCAGAGATCAGCTACCTGAGCAACTCCAAAATCATTTTCAACTAGCTGCTTTAGTTGCTTTTCAAAATCCGTTGAAGCTTGTTTTTTTAATAAGTCATCTGTTTTTCCCAAATTGATGAACATTGACACAATAGATAATTGTTTGATCAGTATTTCAACAACTTTTTTTATCGTAGGTTCATCGGTATTATCGGGATCCTCTATGTATTTACACCTTGAGCAAGCCAGGGAGATAACGCGTTGTTTGTCGGAATCGGATAAAGAGGATTCCTTCAAGGTCATTAAGGAATTATATAAGCGCATCCGATCATTCTGGCTGATATTCTTTCTAGTTGTTGTAATGACTTTATCCATAATAAATATACTGTTATTATCGAATGAATTACCATTCAAACTCTCACATAGCAATTTCCCGATAATAATGTTGCCTGACTGAGTAAATTTCAACTTGGAGGTATCAATATTCTCGTTCAGCCATTCACTGATTTTTTGGTTGGAATTATGTTTAAAAAAGAAATCGAGAAATATATCTGCTATCTTTACTTTTAGGACAGGGTCCCGCAAATCAAATATTGCCTTAATAATAGGTATAGATGCGTTGATTTCCTCTATAGGTAATTTTGCCAGTTTACTACTAATTGAGATTTTAGCAAGTAATGTAAGCATTTGAATTTGCAATTCCGGATTCCGTAATTTTTGAATAAAGGATTTTAGTTCATTATATTCTTCAGGAATTAGTTTCAAATCATTTTCGAGAGTTTCATTTTTCATTATAATTTGAAGTTCAGGATAAGCTTTTATTGACCGTCCATATAAATCATTTTCATTATTATCTTCATTATTTTTTTTAAAATTCATGTCATTAATAATATCATTAATGTATAAATGAATTAGCTCACTAAAATTATAATTTTCTCTATATTTTATGGAATCAATATTCTGGTTAATAGAAGTCAGGAAAATGTTAAGTAATGGTTCCTGGTCATTTAGCCGATAATCTTTAATATATTTGGATGTCAATTCTCCATTCTGAGTTGCTGCGATCTTAGCAATTTCTGCAAATTCAACCGGATTATGCTCTAACGATTCATTATAATAGCCAGTGTGATATTGTGATTCACGTCTGATACTACAATAGTTTTGTATATATTTTGATAGACATTCCCCATCCTTTGCAGCTTCAATTTTTGCAATTTCAATTAGAGAATCTGCATCCTCAATCCCATATTCCTGAATACGTTCTGATATTCTATCATCGGATTTTGCAGCAATTTTTGCAATTTCAACCAAAGCCTTTTGATCTGTTATTTTATAATTTTTAATATGCACTGTTGTGTACCAGCCACTATGAGCAGCAGCAATCTTGGCAATGGCAATTCGGTCCTTCTCCTCAACTATTCCAAAATTCCCAATTCTATCTGAAACCTGTGAATCGTTAGCTACAGCAATTTTTGCAATTTCAACAAGAATCTTTTGATCCTCTATTCCATAGTTTTTTATATATTCCGATACTGCCCAGCCGTTCTTCGTAACGGCTATCATTGCAATTTCAGCAAGAGCCTTTTGATCTGTAATTTCATATTTTTTAATATCTAATGATATTCGCCAGGAATCTTTGGCAGCAAGGATTTTAGCTTCAGATATTTTATCCTGAATGAGCTTTTCTGGATTTGTCGCTATGATTTTGTTATTTAACATTCTGATCCCTCCGAATCTCACTGGTCTATATATATTAAAATTTTACCCAGGTATTTTTAATTACAAACATAATCTATGTGCATAACTGCAATAATCTTTGAAAGAATATTCAGAGATATATCGATTTTTGAAATCAAATATAATCCTGGAGAAAGGCACCGGCAGGGTACAAGAGTATTCAGGCTAACACCTTGTTATTTACCATTTATTGATATCGTCTTGAAGTCGACACTTTTAGTGTGTTTTGTCGGGTTCCAGGTTTTGTTCGTGAAGGTTAAAAGCGCCCAGAAAAACAAAGGAATATACGATAAGTTAAAAACAACCATACTCATATAACTTTTTATAATATTTATTTTTTTTTCTGAATCTGTGGAAATAGCAAAACCAATATAAGCAAACTGAAATAACAGAATAAACAGCCATACATGCCAATGAAAAACAAGTCCAAACCAATGTGATTTAAAGAAAAATGATGCCAACAATAGCGCCGAAGTTACAGTATTGAGTATAATTTTACCGGGATTAACCAGGTAGACCGCGCCGTCAAAAGACAGGAAGTCCAACTTACTTATGGCCCTCCATAGTAGTTTATGTGTATACCGGAAATTAACATCCCAGTGACCTCGCACCCATCGAAGGCGTTGGGAAACCGATGCCCGGAAACTTTCCGGCTTTTCGTCAAAAACCCTGGCAGTATGGCACCATTTTGCCGGGACCCCTTCCAATAAGCATTGCATGGTAAATTCAAGGTCTTCAGTCAGAGAACGTACCGTCCATCCTATTTTGACAAGCAGTTTTGTCTCTACACAGAAACCGGTTCCGCCAATGGCGTTACCCAGCCCTAGTTTGGATTTGGCCAATTGCCAGGAACGGTTCATATAATAATAGCTCGTCGCATAAGACAATGTAATCCAGTTGTCATCGGGGTTCTTAGTATCAAGATAACACTGTATCAATCTGTCGCCGTTTAAGAGGTGATTATTCATTTCCCGTAAATAATTAAGAGTAACGAGATTATCCGCGTCAAAGAATGCTACAGCATCGAATTGGGCCAAGCTCTCGCCGTAGTGGGTTACGGCATATTTGATAGCATGAGGTTTTCCTTTTGGTTCTCCCGGGATATAGGTGTGTTCAATGACAGTAGCTCCTGACTTTCTTGCTATATCAGCGGTGGTGTCATTGCAATTATCAGCGATAACGCATATTTGATAGAGCGTTTTGGGATAGTCCAGGTTATTGAGGTTTTCCAGCAATTGTGCGATAACCCGCTCCTCATTGTGAGCGGGCACAAGAAGTAGAAACCTATTGTAAGGTTCATATGTTTTTTGTTTAAGCGGTTTGCCAAAACCAAAAAGACTGATAAACAGCCAGTATATCCAAAAGAAAAAAAGCAGGTATTGCAGACTTATTAAAAAAACTGAAACAACATATTTGAGCTCCATAGCTTTTCTACCTTTTTTTGTTCCTGCCTGGTTCGAGGTATATTACTTTCTTAAGGAAAAGTAAACTCCGATTAACTATCATTACCCAGTGAGTCCCCGGAATAATCTTCATTTCCGGCAGCAAATATTATCCCGATAAGCATCCAGAACATAAATATTATCCGGGCATCATAAAGCACATGGTCAACCAGCCCGTGGAATAACAGTCCTGACAATGCAGCTGTTGAGGTATACGAGAGCCTTCTATAATATTGATCAATCGCATTGCGTGCTGTTACAAGCCCGGCTTTACATGTTACCGCTACATTGAACAGAAACATGAGTAAACCCCAGATACCTGTTTCCACGGCAATGTTAAGGAACACATTATGAGCATGGACAAAGTTAACAGTTGTTGCTGAATAACCTGGATAAATCTGATTAAACGTGCCATATCCGGTACCGATAAGCCAACTATCCTTGAACATCCTCAGGGATGCAGACCAGATAATGAACCTGTAAGCGTTAGCAGTATCGCTTATATTTGCTATGCTTTTGATCCTTTCCATTACCTCAACCGGCAAAAAAACCAGGAGCATTGCCCCTAACGTCAATATGACAGGAATCAACTTCCTTTCTTCATAATAAAGTATGATGAAACAAGCCAGGGCTAAACCAAGCCAGCCTCCTCTGGAAAAAGTTGCGAGAAGGCACATGACATTTATCAAGGTGGCTACGGCAACAATGCGTTTTTTCCACGCAGTACCGCACTGCAAAAATAGTCCGGTACCGATACTGCAGGCGATAACCAGATATTCAGCCAGAATATTTGGGTTATCAAGAGTTGAATATACTCTGACTCTCAGGTGCGCGTTGGTACTGCGATCTGCCCATAACCATAATTGCGGTGACATCTCAAGTGTAAAGTATTGATATATACCTATAAGCGATACTACTGTAGCAGACAACAGAAAGCAGAGTAATAATATGTTCAGCTTTGTTTTATCAAAGCTTTTAGCGATAATGAACATAATCATCACTGCGCTGACATAATAATAGAAACTTTTAAAGCTGGAAATCAACGGAAACGCAATTATCGAAGCTATCAAAACAATAAAAAGAAATAAGAGCACACCATAATCTATTCCGGATATTTTTAGACGCTTTTCTTTGAGAAGGAATGCCGCAAAAGTAAAAAGGGTCAGCACATAGACATTTCGAAAGTTAGCAAAGGGCAAAGCGATCATAGAACAATATATTCCCAGTTCCGGCTTGCGGAGTTGAATTACTGCTACAGCCAGAATTAGAAAAACTACATTACAATCCCTGACTGGCAATATATCCGTATGATAAAGCGCTCCAAATAACAGGCTTAGGACCAGCAAAGCGGTTATAGTTATTTTCTTTTTCAAAATAGCTCCTTTTAGGAAACAAAGACGATACTTTTAAAATAAAATCGATAGTGCTATAGTGCCCCACAAATATATAGCAAAATATTTTAGGAGCAATGGCTATTTTCCCAAAAATCACAACTATCATCGCAACCTGCAATAGGCCTGCCTTCATTAAACTGGCAGTAGACAGTATTATTGATCAGAACTATTACAATACGGAGATAATCGTGGTTGATGACGGGTCTAGCCCACCGGCGAGCCAAGTCCTCAGTGATTATATTGATAAAGGTATTATTCACTATATATTTCAGGATAATAAAGGACGCTCCGCGGCACGTAATGCCGGCTTGAATAGAACAACCGGGGATTATGTAACTTTTCTTGATGATGATGATGAATTATTAAATAATTATTATCAGGAGCTAGTCACCGTTATGGAAAGCAATAAGGCCTTAAAATTAGCCTTTTGTAACTGTTATAAGGAAAAAACCGGTTCTTTTCAACAATACATAAATGATGAATTTAAAGATGATAATATTTTTGTCAGACAGATCTACAGTCATATGATTCCAATAATGTGCATAATGTTCAGGAAGGAAGCCGTCATAAATTGTTATTTTAATGAGGAGCTGGATTTTTGTGAAGATTATGATTTTATCATGAAAATTATGCGCAAAGATAATGTATCCTTTATCAATCAGCCTTTAGCCGTTTATCATTTGCATGCGGATAACTCCGTTAATAACGGGTCTTTTGAGATCAATCTGGCCAACTTGCAAGTTATGACAGAGCTCTTCAAAAGACACCAGAATGACAGGTATCTTCGCAACCATATTCTAACGGCTTACCGCAGATATTTTAAAAAAGCATTGCAACATTACATCAAAAAGCGTAATAGACAATATTTAATAAAATTATTCCGGTTTGATACTGTTCAGGGACTGACAGCCACTCCATTATATTGGGTGCTTCACCAGCTCAGGCTCATTATCCTTCGTACTCACGTGTACCGTTTGAGCTTATCGCAAGCTGCCAGCGAACTTATAACTCAAAAAAAACATGAAAATTTATCTCTATGGGGTATACTGGTATAACCATTTTGAAATAGGAGTGGCCAAAGCCTTAAAAAAAGCCGGTTGCACAGTTAAATTCGTTTGCAAATCAGAGCTAAAGCACCGGTTTGGTTATTACTATTACGCAATGTTTAATAAAAGGTTTAAAAAGAGGCAGGATGTTTTCCTGGCATCACTGGAAGAATTTATATTACAAGATATCACAAGTTTCCAACCGGACTTTTTACTGGTTTTTGGCGGGCAAAACCTGAGAAGGTCATGTTTTCAGTCCGTCAAAGAAAAACTTCGAATCCCTATCATCGCCTGGTATGTTGATAACCCCTTTCATTTTCCCGAAGTTAAAGATAGCCTGGACCTGCCAGATCAGATCATCACACATGACAGAGCAATTAGGGATGACATCCTCAAGTACAACAATAATGTGACCTATTTGCCCAACTGCACAGATCCTGAGCTGTTTATACAGACAAAGAATTCCAGGCTCAGATTTGGCAATATCTCGTTTATCGGACATTCCTATGGCGGTCATTCGAAAACCGGGCTCAAAAGAGCGAGCGCAATAAACACGGTCGCAGATCATGGCGTAGTAGTCTACGGGGACAGAAACTGGAAAAACACATATACATATTTTACTGGACTACGAGGTAGATGTATTGATAGAATACTCACCCCGCAAGAGTGTGCTTACATTTATTATAATTCCAAAATAAATCTTAATATCAACCATATCCAGAATATAGATTCTGTTACTCAGCGAACTTTTGATATCCCTGTTGCCGGGGGGTTTCAGATTGTGGAATACGCTCCATGCATTGAAGAGCTCTTCCACAAACAGGACATAGTGTCTTTCAAAACATTAGATGATTTATGGCATAAAACCTTATTCTACCTGAAACATGAAACACTCCGAAGCGATATCGTTCAAAGGAGCGCCGCACATATTCTTCAGCATCATACTTTTGATAATCGTGTCCAAAAGCTTCTAAGAATCATCTAAAGCAGCACTTATACATCAGTTGATTCCATCTATGATTAATTTCTCCAGAAGTCTGCCTAAACATCCCGGCAAAGCATCTATATTGCGTTCCTGAACATAATGTTTGTAATGTTTTTCTACTGACTGTATTCCTTCTCCTATGCCTATACCTATAACCGTTATGCCTTCTTTGGCTGCTTCTTTCTGCAATTGTTCCAAAGATTTGCCGCCTGAAACATTTCCCTCGCCATCTGTCAGCACTATAACGATGTTTTCATCAGCTGTCCCTGCTGTCCTTATTGTCTCTATTCCAGTAGCAAGCCCTTCACTATCATTACTGCCACCCCCATTGTAATAATAGGATTCCACATCACTTATAAACCGGTTCTTCGTCTTTAGATCTTCATGCTCTTCTTCAAATTCTTTATGTACAACTGCTCTATCAGAAAATCCAACCACGGAATACTTTATTCCCAGCTCTCCCAGAACATGCATAAATATTGCCATCATCTCCATTACGCTTTCCTTATGTCCATCCATACTTCCCGACTCATCCAATACAAATGCGAACCTGTAATCCCTCTTCTCCGGCATTGTTTTCTTTTTAAATATCTTTAAAAATGTTCCCTGCGAAGTGTAATATCTCAACAAATGCTTTGACGATATCTTACTCCCGCTCATATGAGGAAACGTATAACTGGGGCTATCATTCATTACAAAAACTGATTCCAGTCTGCCCAGAATATCATTTGCCAGTGAAGACACTCTGCGAAAATATTTCGTGAATGGGTTATTTATATCATTTATTTCAGTAATCTTTCTTCGGTTCCGGGCACTCTTGAGCATATCTTCAACTGTCATTTTTTTGTCTGCGCTGCTAACCGGTTCACTATCCTGACTTAGCTTATCAAGGTCAGACATCTTCTTATCCATATAACTCTTATCAGGCCTGTCAAACATACCCTCTAATTTACCGGACTCGCTTTTTGCAATTCTTTCTATCTTGCCGTCAATAATTCCTTTTAGGATATCCTGAGCTTCTTTGCCCAGGTCCTGTCCTTGCCCGGATGCCATATCATTTAATTCTTTCTTAACCTCATCAGGCAACTTGTCATATTCCTCCGGGGTTATACTCAGGGGATTTCCAGATAACGGTTGTCCCTTACCAAATTTGCCGCCAAGGTTATCTTTCTTAAACTGCTCAATTGCATCTTCGTTATCCTGCTTTACCAGGCTAAGATACTCGTCAAGGATTTTCTCTTTGATGATTTGCAGCTCTTTTGCACCATACTGCCTCTTTACCTTTTCAGAAGGCTCAAATTCGGTTGGGCGGGCTTCCCACGCTTCTTTTATTGCAGGTAATACTTTAGAAATACAATCAGAAACACGTTTATCGACATAATCCGGCGCATCATACATAGCACTGCAATTTTCCTTGTGTACCAGCCAACAATTCAATACTTCACTATTAAACTGCTGAAATAAAGGCATAAACTTCGCTGATTCAACTTCTCCTGGGGTCTGCGGTCCTGAATATATCCTTGAGTGCCTTTTCGACAGATAATCCTTTGCTCCTGCGAACCTGTCTATCTGCCTGAGATTAACCCTGCCATCTTCTATGACATTAAAGAGTAAGTGTTTAATTTTATCCTCATAAAACTCCATATCAAAACATCTCGTAAGCTCTGAATGTCCGCCCTCGTGAAAAATAATTCCAAGTAATTCGTCATCAGAATGTTTAATAAAATCGTCTTTATTAAGTTCTATTACATTTCGCTCAGGATAATGACAATTCTGTTCACCTATCTCTAATTGAACGGTATTATTACCAGATAGTTTAGCCAGATATACAAGTTTTGAATTTAGCTGCTTTAGCCTTTCCACCTCTGCTTCCGCCTGCGCCTTATCCATCTGGGTATCTGATAGGAACATGCTTATCTTCCCATAATCGACCTCTGACATTTTTATTGTATTTTCCGGCTGAACCATATTTGTTCTTCGAATACTTTTTGGTAACGGAATACTTCCCGGAAGGACCAACTCATTCATCTCGCCTTGCGGCTCTGTTGTCATAATATTTACAGGAGCAATATCTATCTTATGTCCGGCAGAATTAATAACACCCAGCTCTTTTCTTACAATAGTTCTGACTTCTTCATCCGGCATATCGTCTTCTACCCAGATACGGCGGTACCGATTGATAAATGCCGGGGATAGTTTCTTGCGCCCTGAATAACTCGCTGGGTTCATTGCTACTATCAACCGGAACTTATCATGCGGTACCAGCACTCTGCGCTCCCCATTCTCCGTGACCACAATATTACGGTCATCATCCAGCAGCGAAAATATCCGGTCCAGTATCTCAGGTTTTCCCAGATTTACTTCATCCAGAAATAACCATTCACCTTTCATCATCGCCTGCAGCAATATCCCCTCGACAAACCTCACACTCCCATCTTCCATGTGCCGGTATGTACCTATCAGGTCATCCACATCCAGGTTCTCATTTATCGTGAACCTGTCCAGTTTGTTTCCGCTCAGCCTTGCCAGATACCCTACGATACTGCTCTTAGCTGCTGCGGTCAGTCCTTCCAGCATCACTGCCTCGTTCCTTAGCAACGAATCAAGTATCTTCTTCCCGTATTTACAGGTCGTCGGCACTCCCTCCAGCGCTGCCCATTCTCCGGGGATATTCTTACCATCTCCCTGTATCCCGGGATTCCCGGCTATCAGTTCTCTCAGCCCGGCTTCGGTTACTATCCCCTCTTCCGGCTTATCGATTCCTTTCCCAAATTGCGCTTCTACCTGTTCCCAGAACTGCTTCCGGTCGGTTTCGCTCTTTAACCCATCAGCGTACGCTTCCTGCAAGGCAAGTCCCATCGAGTCATTCTCACTAGCTCCGCTACTCACATATTCCTCATACCTTCCGGCACATCTCAGTGCATCCCGGATTGTAAACACATACGCTTCCCGGTTGTCCTGACCCAACTCCCGGGCACGTGCCAGCTCTCCCAGCTTGTACTGGAACTTACCCAGATTGATTGCCATATCATCAGGCAGTTCATTCCTGCCCCGGACTATTGCCGAGATATCTTCTGCGCTCATATCAGGGACATTGATCGTCACAAACCGGTTCATTATCGCATCATCCAGTTTGTTCCTCCCGGCATCACTGTGATAGTTCATCGTACCAAACATTCGGAACCCTGCCCCGATCTCTATCTCACTATCTCCGGCTCTCTCATACACATTCAGCCGGCCTTCATCATCCGTCAACTGGTTGAGTCTCCCAAGCACTGCTGCCGGTGCCAGGTTAAGTTCGTCCAGCACCAGGATATGGCCTTTCTTCGCTGCGTCTACCAGTATCCCGTCTATCCACTCAAAATACATTTTTACCGAAGGCTCGTCTCCCTCAGCTACTTTATCCATATCTACTCTCGGTACCGGTTTGACCCCTCCGATCAGGTCCATACTATCTGTCTGCCGGGACAGGTTTATCCTCCGGTACTGCTCTTCCCTGCCGGTGAGTTCACAATACCATTTAATGGCTGCGGTCTTACCTTCACCGCTATTACCCACGAACAGTCCGGGTTTCCCAAGTTGGTCCAGGTCCGATATGGCTTTGAGCCGTTCAAGTGACTGGTCTGTCACCACAAACGGCAGAGCCTTAACCGGGTCAGAGGACTCTGCCAGTTTATGCGCCATCTCTGTTCCCAGTAATATTTCATGATAATCATCGATTATGAGCTTGTTGCCGGATATTTTTATCCGGGCATGCAGCTGTTTCGCTGCTGATTCCAGCAACTCAGCCGCTGACGTTTGATACAGCTTATCTGCTACTTCGGAGGATAAGTTATTCAGTAAATTCTCAAAACCCAATTTCTCAACCAATTGAGAGTATTCTTCCATCGTACTGGCTCTATTCAGTAAACTGGTAGCCATACCCGCATCAGTTATTGTGAGCTTATCATCTAACACCAAATTGGTTCCTGCAATTGTTGAATGCCAATCGCCTGCTCGTATTTGCGCTTTCAACTCCTCCTCTATATTCTTGACATCTAACCTGCCATCTGACACTAACTTAACTCCCGCATTTATTGCCTCCCACTTCCCGGCTGATATTTTAGCTTTTAGCTTTTCCAAGAGCTCTGGAACATCTAAGTTACCACCTAACAACATGAATCCCTCATTTATAGCGTCATCACATCCTGCTGATATTTTTATTTTTAGCGCGCCAAATATTTCTCCCTGAGTATCCTTCCCAGCTAACACCAACTTAACTCCCGCATTTATTGCCTCCCTCTTCCCGGCTGCTATTTTAGTTTTCAGCATTCCAGATATCGCCTGGATATCTAACTTACTACCTAAGACCAACTCTTTTCCTGCCTCTATGGCCTCCCCCTTCCCGGCTGCCATTTGAGTTTTCAGCATTCCAGATATCTCTTGGATATCTAACTTGCCTCCTAACACCAACTCTTTCCCCGCCTCTATGGCATGACTATTTCCTTCTTCTATCAGTTTTTTTAGCTCTCCCAATATCTCTTGAATATCTAATTTTCCATGTAATGACAATTCTTTTCCCGCTACTATGGCATTTGGATTTTTTCTCATTATCTGGTATTTCAGTTCTTCCAGTATCACTTCAACACCTAACTTATCCCCCAAAACCAGTTCGACTCCTGCATGTAGTGAATGTCCTCTAACTGCCAAATTTTGTATCTCTACCTTCATCTCTCCCAGCGGGTCCTTACCCCCCAGTACAAGCTTTGTCCCAGCATTTATTGCATTAAAGTTTGCTTTATCTATTATTAAATCTTTTATCGCTCCAAATATCTTGCCATCAGGGTCCATGCCATTTAATATAAGCTCAGCACCATCATCTATTGTTTCAGCAAACTCCTTTGCTATTTGGTCTATTATCACCCCTGATATCTCCTGAACGTCTAACTTTCCACCTAAAACCAGCTCTTTTCCTGCCTTTATTAAATCTGCTATTTGGGCTTTTATTACTCCTAATACCTCTTGAACATCCTGGACATCTAATTTTCCCTCTAGCAATAGCTTAACTCCCGCATCTATTGCTGACTTATGTCCTGCAATAATTTGTTTCTTTATCGCTCCTACTATCTTTTGCATCTCCTGGATATCTAACTTATCCGACAGCACCAGCTTGACTCCCGCATTTATTGCAGAATAATCTTCCTTAGCTATATGTATCAATAAGTTACTTACGATTCCACTATTATTGTGAATGCCAGTTCGGTTAAGTAAATATTCCAACAGTTTAACTTCATCTTTGATATTATTTATTAGCAGTTTATACTCGTCGTATTCCGCTTCACTCAGCTCTGCGCCCCAGCTCAATACTTCTGCTTTCCACTCCTTACCTGCTTCCACAAAACCTTCCATATCACCAGCGACTCTGGCTACAGCTACTCGCCCCTTTTCTTCCGTCACTCTCTTTTTTTCAGCTAATTCACTTATTATCGTATCTGACTCGGATACCAGCTTCTCTCGAACTGTTTCTTCCTTAACCTTATTGGCAAAAATTAACCGGTACCCTCTCTCCAGAGCTTCTCTCTCTCTCATACTCTCGCTAAACTCCCCTACATATTTCATAAGCAGCTTGATGTCCCTTAGTGTAAACAGCTTATTCTGACTCGCTCCTGACATAATTGCTTGTGAGCTACGGTATATATCAAGTACTGCATCTATTAATTCCTTGTTAACACGATTATCCTTGCCCCGAAGAATAGTCCTGACTTCTTCATCCGGCATATCGTCTTCTACCCAGATACGGCGGTACCGGTTGATAAATGCCGGTGAGAGCTTCTTGCGCCCAGCATAACTAGCTGGGTTCATCGCTACTATCAACCGGAACTTATCATGCGGTACCAACACTCTACGCTGCCCATTTTCCGTGACCACGATATTCCCGTCATCATCCAGCAGCGAAAATATCCGGTCCAGTATCTCAGGTTTACCCAGATTTACTTCATCCAGAAATAACCATTCGCCCTTCAGCATAGCCTGTAGCAATATTCCCTCAACAAACCGCACACTCCCATCTTCCATGTGCCGGTATGTACCTATCAGATCATCCACGTCAAGGTTCTCATTTATCGTGAACCTGTCCAGCTTGTTTCCGCTCAGCCTTGCCAGATACCCTACGATACTGCTCTTAGCTGCCGCGGTCAGGCCTTCCAGCATAACGGCCTCGTTCCTTATCAGCGAATCAAGTATCTTCTTCCCGTATTTACACGTTGTCGGCACTCCCTCCAGCGCTGCCCATTCTCCGGGGATATTCTTACCATCTCCCTGTATCCCGGGATGCCCGGCTATCAGTTCTCTTAGCCCGGCTTCAGTCACTATACCTTCTTCCGGTTTCTTGATTCCCTTTCCAAATTGCGCTTCTACCTGTTCCCAGAACTGCTTCCGGTCGGTTTCGCTCTTTAACCCGTCAGCATATGCTTCCTGCAAGGCATTCCCCATCGCGTTACTCTCACTTGCTCCGCCCCTCACATATTCCTCATACCTTCCGGCACATCTCAGTGCATCCCGGATTGTAAACACATACGCTTCCCGGTTATCCTGACCCAACTCCCGGGCGCGTGCCAGCTCTCCCAGCTTGTACTGGAACTTACCCAGCTTGATTGCCATATCACCAGGCAGTTCATTCCTGCCCTGTACTATCGCCGAGATATCTTCTGCGCTCATATCAGGAACATTGATCGTCACAAACCGGTTCATTATCGCATCATCCAGTTTGTTCCTCCCGGCATCGCTGTGATAGTTCATCGTCCCAAACATTCGGAACCCTGCCCCGATCTCTATCT
>Ga0209000_1000298_pt1 | contig 56234 bp, 50 predicted proteins | sample RifGroD2_FD_183998 | JGI IMG/M metagenome (GOLD analysis project Ga0209000, IMG submission 183998) | Groundwater microbial communities from Rifle, Colorado, USA - Groundwater D2 (SPAdes) (version 2) | ecosystem: Environmental > Aquatic > Deep subsurface > Groundwater | place: Rifle, Colorado... | reverse complement strand
GCTAAGTCTGGACGGGATAAACGCTGAAGGCATCTAAGCGTGAAGCCTCCTTCAAGACGAGATTTCCATGAGACCCCTTAGAGACTATGAGGTAGATAGGTTAGAGGTGTAAGCATAGCAATATGTTAAGCTGACTAATACTAATAGGTCGAAGGTTTGACCAATATATATACAAACATCTCTCTTACATTATTTAGTTGATTGATTCTTATAACAATCATTAATTTCTACAGAAATTTGCTAGTCAAGTTTCTATTTTTATGCAAAGACATATAATTTATAGTATAAATCATTATAAATTTATATTACAAATTCGTTATAACACTTGACTAATTCAACAAATTATAGTATTATATCTTTATGTTTTTTTATTTAATATGTATTTAAAGGGGTATAGTTCAGTTGGTATAAGCAGAGAACCAAATTTGGTATATTTAAATTTGAGTGAATCGCTTAGTTAGGCAAATATTAATAGTCACTAATTTGAAAGTGAAGAATGATATAAATTTTAAAGGGGTATAGTTCAGTTGGTAGAACGCAGGTCTCCAAAACCTGATGTCGAGGGTTCAAGTCCTTCTACCCCTGTCCCAGGGCGCATAGCTCAGCTGGGAGAGCACCTGCCTTACAAGCAGGGGGTCACAGGTTCGATCCCTGTTGTGCCCATATCAGATATTTATGTCTGAAAAATTATGCATGGTAACTTGTGCATTAACTAGGCGGAATGGCTCAGTTGGCTAGAGCATGCGGTTCATACCCGCAGGGTCGGGGGTTCAAATCCCTCTTCCGCTACTAAATTTGTCAGAAAAGGATTGCATAATATATGCAATCCTTTTTATTAATTTTAATCTCTTTGGGTTTAATTTTCCGTCGGCTTGCCGCAGGGAGATTCATTACTAATTAATGTTTAAAATACTGAATCAGTTATATCTACTCGGAGGTATGTCCTGGCGCACAGTGTTTTTGAGCGGAAAGGGCAGACTGGTAGCGTATCTATGTTTTAAGCCTTCAGCTTTTAAAGACAAAACAAATAATTTAAACACAAATTGTATAAAATATTACACATGGGGGTATAAGTATGAGTGATCTATTTACTAGTAATGAACAATTGATTAGATTAATAGAACAATATGGTAGTCCTTTATATGTATATGATGAAAACATGTTAAGGTCGCGTTGTAAAGAAATGAGAAATCTTTTGCCAAACAAAAATTTTAGGGTTAATTATTCGGCAAAGGCAAATTGTAATTTAGAGTTACTTAAAATTGCTTTGAGTGAGGATGTTGATGTAGATGCTATGTCATCAGGGGAAATTTTTATAGAAGAGTCAGCAGGATTTTCAAGTAATAGGATATTCTATGTAGGAAACAATGTTTCAGCTGATGAAATGATGTACGCAGTAAAGAGAGGCATAATAGTTAGCGTTGATTCCTTATCTCAACTAGAGCTTTTTGGGGAAACTAACCGAGGTGGACAGGTTGCAGTTAGGTTTAATACTGGTGTCGGAGCAGGTCATCATGAAAAGGTTGTAACCGGAGGAAAAAAGACAAAGTTTGGTGTACAAAGAGAATATATAAATATAGTTAAGGAAATAATTAAGAAATATGATTTGAAACTAATAGGAATAAACCAGCATATAGGCTCACTAATCTTAGAAGAAGGTCTGTATATCGATGGAGTAAAGAACTTTTTAGAGATAGCAAGTGAATTTACGGGGCTGAAATTTATTGATATGGGTGGAGGTTTTGGAGTTCCTTATAAAGAAGGCGAAAATAGGCTGGATTTATCAAAACTGTCTGAAAAATTAGACAGGGTATTGACTGAGTTTTTACATAATTATGATAACAAAGAATTAATATTTAAAGTGGAGCCAGGGAGGTATTTAGTTGCAGAATCTGGTATATTACTAGGAACAGTTTACTCTGTCAAGGATAATTATGGGGTCAAATATGTAGGAACGGACTTGGGGTTTAATGTTCTTGTCAGACCCACCATGTATGACTCACATCATGAGGTAAAAGTAATAAAGAGAGACGGAATATATGGAGAAAAAGAAGAAGTAACGATTGTTGGGAATATATGCGAAAGTGGAGATATTATAGCAAAGCACAGACTATTACCCAAAATTAATGAAGGAGATATTATTGCAGTTATGAATGCAGGTGCTTATGGCTTCTCAATGTCATCAAATTATAATTGTAGGTTAAAGCCAGCCGAAGTCTTATTATGCTCAAATGGAGAGTACAGATTGATACGTAGGCGTGATACTTTCAACGATCTAATGAGAAATTTCGAATAGGCTATAGAATATATTATTTTGTCCAAGAAATTGGCTTGACAGTGAAAAGTTAATGTGGTAAAGTTTATTAAGATAAAATAAAAATCTAGAATACACTATATTTAACTTCAATGTCCTGTTTTGAGAGGTTATGAAAAATGAATAATATAATAGATATGAATGATAAAGAAGAAAGAAAACATTTTAAGCTTAGAAACATAATAAAATATTCACCAACTCAAACTTTGGTTTTGGGTTTTTTAGCTATTATTTTTTTAGGAGCATCACTCTTAAGCTTACCGATTTCTACTAATAATGAAGTGGTAACTAGTTTTTTGGATGCTTTATTTACTTCAACTTCTGCAGTATGCATTACTGGTCTTGTTGTTGTAAATACACTAGATCACTGGAGCGTGTTTGGACAGTTAGTTATATTGGTGTTGATACAAATTGGTGCATTAGGGTTTATGACTTTTTTAGCATTAATATTTATTTTGATAGGAAGAAAAACTACGCTTAAGGAAAGGCTGGTTATGAAAGAAGCATTAAATCAAAACGATATGAAGGGAATTGCTAGTTTGATAAAAAACATAGTAAAACTAACTTTCATAGTAGAATTGATAGGAGCTTTAGTTTTAAGTTTTGTAATGGTTCCAGAATATGGACTAATAAATGGTATGTATAAAGCTGTTTTTCATTCAATATCAGCATTTTGCAATGCAGGATTCGATATTATAGGTAAAGGTAGCCTTATACCTTATGTTAGCAACATAATTGTAAATATCACAATAAGTATTTTAGTAGTACTAGGTGGATTAGGATTTACAGTATGGACTGATTTAATAACTAGCATAAAGTCAAAACTAGCAGGGAAATACTCTTTTAAAATAATGCTAAAAAAGTTAACTTTACATACAAAACTAGTTTTAATAATGACAGGGGTTTTAATTGTATTTGGAACATTGTTTATATATATGTACGAATACGATAATGTTCAGACCATCGCGAATTTAACTCAGCAAGATAAAATAATTAGTGCGATTTTTCAGTCAATTACTACGAGGACAGCAGGTTTTAATACTATACCTTTAGATACAATGAATACAGCTACACAAATTATAATGATTATTCTTATGTTTATAGGGGGGTCACCAGCAGGAACAGCAGGTGGTATAAAAACAGTTACACTAGTAATATTAATTCTAGCAGTAGTATCAGAAATAAAAGGAAAAGAAAAAGTAGAAGTGTTCAATAAAACCATATCTAATGGAGCAATAAAAAGAGCACTTACTGTTGTTGTAATAGGTCTTACCATAGTGATGGCATCTACACTGATGCTTACAATAACAGAAAAATTTAGTTTTATAGAGGTATTATTTGAGTCAGTATCTGCTTTTGCAAATGTAGGACTTACATTAGGTATTACATTTGGAATAACAGCTATAGGAAAAATAATATTGATAACAGAAATGTTTATAGGAAGGCTAGGTCCTATGACAATAGCGATTGCACTTTTACTCCGAAATAAAAACCAAAAAAACAATGCAATTAATTATCCAGAAGAAAAAATAATAGTAGGTTAAAAAGGGAGAGTGAAAATATGGCTAAAAACTCAAAGCAATTTGTTGTATTGGGATTAGGAAAATTTGGGACAAGTGTAGCTAGAACACTAGTAAGTGGTGGACATGAAGTACTGGCTATTGATAAAAATGAAGAGATTGTAAGATATTTCTCAGAAAACGCAACTTATGCAGTGCAAGCAGATATTACTAACAAAGAGGCATTGAAAGAACTAGGTGTAAACAATTTTGATGTAGGAATAGTAGCCGTAGGGGACAATATAGAGTCTAGTATATTAGCGACGGTTTTGTTGAAAGAGCTGGGTGTAGAGTATGTTGTTGCCAAAGCTCATAACGAAATCCATAAAAAGATATTAGAAAAAATCGGTGCTGATAAAGTTGTGTTTCCTGAACAGGAAATGGGAGTAAGAATAGCAACAAATTTAATTAATAAAAACATCATAGATATTATGGCATTTTCGGAAGACTATAAAATAGTAGAAGTTTCTGTAAAAAAAGAATGGGTAGGAAAAGATATGAAAGTACTTGATTTAAGGAAAAAACATGATATGAATGTTATAGCCATAAAAAATAGTTTAGATAAAATGACAATATCACCCAGCGCTGAATATATAATGAGGGAAGATGATATATTAGTTGCAATAGTAAATAATCATATTGGTGAAGAGGTATTTTAGATTTTGTTATTAAATTAAGAAGTTAGAATGATTTTTTTATTTTGTTGGATAAAGGTGCCTTGACAGTGAAAAGCTAATGTAATGGAGTCTATTAATAAAAATAATATCTGAATAATATTACATAAAGGGGAAAGATGAGATGCTTAAGAAACTAAAGAGAATCTTGATAGGGAAACCTTTAAGAAATGAAGCAGGTAAAAATGAAAAATATACTGTGTTATGGGGATTACCAATACTCGCTAGTGATGCTATATCATCTGTTGCTTATGCAAGCCAGGAAATATTACTTGTACTATATCCGGTAATAGGAATTTTAGCATTTGCACAAATGACGTATATCTCTGCAGCAATTATAGGACTGCTCATAATACTTGCTTTATCATATAGTCAGACTATAGAGAAGTATCCGAACGGTGGAGGCGCCTACATAGTTGCAAAAGAAAATATAGGAATGTTTGCAGGGATAATAGCTGGAGCAGCCCTTGCTATAGATTATGTACTAACAGTTGCAGTTAGTATTTCATCAGGGGTTGAGCAGATTACATCGGCTTTCCCGCACATGAAAAGTATGACAATAATAATGTGTATTTTACTAGTGATGTTGATTGCAATAGGTAATCTTAGAGGACTTAGAGAATCAGCAAGATTATTTGGCATACCTACGTATGCATTTATTATAGGGATGGTATGGCTTATAATAGCAGGATTTATAAAGTATGTAAATGGGTATGTACCGGTCGAAGTAACTACTAAAGCTATAGTTGAACCAATAACTATTATACTTATACTTCGAGCATTTTCAAATGGATGTGCAGCAGTTACGGGTATAGAAGCAGTAAGTAATGCTGTTCCAAATTTCAAAGAGCCATCAAGAAAGAGAGCAAAGACGGTAATGCTTCTTTTGGCAATTACAATTTTTATTCTTTTTGGTGGTACATCAATACTTGCAAATTTATATCAATTAGTTCCAGGTGAAAAGGCGATTATTATACAACTTGCTGAGCAAGTTTTTGGAAGAGATTTTATGTTTTATTATGTAACAGCAACAATATTTGCGATACTTGTATTAGCAGCTAACACGGCATACTCAGGTTTTCCACTATTAGTATCTATTATGGCACGGGATGGATATTTACCAAGACAGTTTGATATAAGAGGGGATAGGCTTAATTATTCAAATGGTATAGTAATATTATCAGTGGTTGCAACCCTACTTATAATTGCATTTAATGCGAGGGTTACATCTCTTATTGGATTATATGCAATTGGTGTTTTTATATCATTTACACTTTCACAATCAGGGATGTTTTTAATGTGGATTAGAAATAAAGAAAAGGGCTGGCGTCATAAAGCATTCATAAATGGTTTAGGTGCTACTGTAACAGGTGTTTCTGTTGTTGTTATAGCTATTTCTAAGTTTGGTGAAGGTGCATGGCTTGTAGTATTTCTTATACCTATATTTGTTGCTATAATGGTAAGAATAAAAAACCATTATAAGGCAATAGCTTTGCAACTAAAATGCTCACACAGAGAGTTAGTGAAGGTAAATGCTGTACGTAAAAGCTATGACAACATAGTTATAGTACCAGTTCAAAGCATAAATAAGGCTAGCATCCATGCTTTAAGGTATGCAAAGACTATATCTAAACATGTAATCGCATTCCATGTAGCTACTGATGAAGAAGGTAAGGCTAGAATGGAGGAATTGTGGAAAGAATCAGATATAGATGTAAAGCTAGAAATAAGTTATTCTCCATACAGGAAAGTAGTAGAACCTTTGTTGAAATTCATAAGGGAACAAGATTGTGATTATGTAAAATGTGAGACAGTAACGGTTGTACTTCCACAATTTGTAGTGAAATCATGGTGGCAGTGGTTACTTCATAACCAAACAAGACTGTTTATAGAAAGAGAATTACTAAAGCTAAAACATGTAGTAGTAGCTACGATGCCTTTACAATTAAAAAGTGATGATGAAATTTTAGAACATGAAAAAGAAAAAGAATATAGAAGAGAAGAAAAAGAAAAAAAGGCAGAGTTATAAATCTGCATTTCTAAAAGATAAGCTGATAAACCTTTTAGAAAAATATTACCAATATATATTGACTAATATAAAAAAATATGGTATGATATGTAAAAATAATAAAAGTGCTTTAAAAGCTCTTTTTTTCTTGCTTAGTTTTGGTGCGAGAAAAACAACACAGAAAAAATAAATTTAAAACAAACAATTCGAATTGTATATGTACATTATGAATTGTGTATCGTATTTATGAAGGGAGCGTCAAAAATGAGAGAACAAATTACACTTGAATGTACAGATTGCAAAAACAGAAATTATACAACATCAAAAAACAAAAAGAAACATCAAGAAAGAATAGAAACTAAAAAATATTGCAAATTTTGCAAAGTTCATACTTCTCATAAGGAAACTAAATAAGACAAGCATTTTCAGATTGAAAATAAAAGGATGTGGGTGCTGTGGCACAAGTTAATAAAATTGGAAAAAAAGGAAACTTTATAAAAAACATGCAAACAGAATTCAAAAAAATAGTATGGCCATCGAGAGACCAGGTTATTAAAAAAACAATAGTTGTTTTAATAATAGCACTAATTTTAACAATATTAGTGTTTGGACTTGATACTATATATACTTTTGTGCAAACACAAATAAACTATAAAAGGTGATTAGATGTCAATAGAAGCAAGATGGTATGTTGTTCATACGTACTCAGGATATGAAAATAAAGTTAAAGCTAATTTAGAAAACATCATAGAAAACCGAAATATACAGGATCTTATACCCGAAGTTAAAGTTCCAATGCAAGATGTTACTGAGATTAAAAACGGTATAAAAAAAGTCGTTCCGAGAAAAGTTTTCCCAGGATATGTTCTTGTGAAGATGTTAATGAATGATGATACTTGGTATATAGTTAGAAACATTAGAGGCGTGACAGGATTTGTTGGGCCTGGTTCAAAGCCGGTAGCTTTAACAGAAGAAGAAATAAAAAATATGGGAATCGAAAACCTAGAATTAATAGATATAGGAATAAGCGCAAATGAGCTTATTAAAGTTACATCAGGACCATTCAAAGATTCAACGGGAGTTGTACGTGAGGTTAATAAAGCAAAGAAGATGGTAACAGTTATGTTATCTATTTTTGGAAGAGATACTCCGGTAGAACTGGACATAACTCAAGTAACAAAAATGTAAGGTACTGATGTATTGTACAAAATAAGGCTATTACGCAATAAAAATATATATAGTAGTTTTGCTTCAAAGGCTACTAAAATAATAAAGTTAATGATAGTTGTAGCAATTAGGAATAATAGCTAATAACGAAAAATAGAAAATAGGCATTTCACATTGTGAATGGTGTATTGAATAAAAGGAGTGAATAAAAATGGCTAAGAAAATAACAGGATTTGTAAAGTTACAAATAGAAGCAGGTAAAGCTAATCCAGCACCTCCGGTTGGTCCAGCGCTTGGACAACGTGGAGTAAATATAATGGAATTTTGTAAACAATTTAATGAGAGAACTAAAGATCAAATGGGACTTATTATACCAGTTGTAATAACTGTATATGCAGACAGATCTTTTGATTTCGTATTAAAAACTCCACCAGCTGCTGTGTTACTTAAAAAAGCATGCAAAATAAATAGTGGATCAAAAGTTCCAAACAAAGATAAAGTTGGAAAAGTTACTAAAGCTCAATTAAAAGAAATAGCAGAACTAAAAATGCCTGACTTAAACGCTGCAAGCGTAGAGGCTGGGATAAGCATGATAGCAGGAACAGCAAGAAGTATGGGTATAACAGTAGAAGAATAAATAACAAAGATAATTGTGGGAGGAATTCTTCCGATAATACCACTAGGAGGTAACAAATATGAAAAGAGGAAAGAAATATCAAGAAGCAGCAAAATTAGTTGATGCTACAAAATTGTATGATCAAACAGAAGGATTAGGTTTGGTTAAACAAACATCAACAACTAAATTTGATGCAACAGTAGAATTACATGTAAAACTTGGAGTAGATAGTAGGCATGCAGACCAACAAGTAAGAGGAGCAGTAGTGCTACCACACGGTACTGGTAAAACAGTAAGAGTACTTGTTATATGTAAAGAAGAAAAGATAAAAGAAGCACAACAAGCAGGAGCAGATTTTGCTGGTGGAGAAGATATGATAAACAAAATACAATCTGAAAACTGGTTTGGTTTTGATGTTATGGTAGCAACTCCAGATATGATGGCAGCTATTGGTAAAATAGGACGTGTACTAGGACCTAAAGGACTAATGCCAAATCCAAAAGCAGGAACAGTTACTCCTGATGTAGCAAAAGCAATAAAAGAGATTAAAGCTGGTAAAGTTGAGTATAGACTAGATAAAACAAATATAATTCACTTACCAATAGGAAAAGTATCATTTGATGTTGAAAAACTAGTTGAAAATTTTGACACATTAATGAGCGCAATAATAAAAGCTAAACCATCAGCTGCAAAAGGGCAATACTTGAAGAGTGTTTCTATAACTTCTACAATGGGGCCTGGAATTAAGATAAATGCAACAAAGATAAATTAAAAACAACGACTGTAGTTTATATTAAATAAACCGTAGAAAGTAGGCGCGAAAGCTTAAATTATACCTACCGAGGTGATGAATCATAATAATTTAGATTATTATAAGGTTTACACTTCGCATATGTAGGTGTAAACCTTTTTGTTTTAATTTTTAATAGGTCGCAGGCATGCCCGCGATAATTGAAGACACAAATATTATTTTCATCACTGTGAACCGATTTAAGGAGGTGTAATGATGGGTAAAAACATGGAAAACAAGAAAGTTGTTGTATCAGAAATCGAAGAAAAATTAGAAAAATCAGCATCTGTAGTTATCGTTGATTATAGAGGATTAAACGCTGAACAAGATACAGAACTAAGAAGACATCTTAGAGAAGGTGGAGTAGAGTATAAGATATACAAAAATTCTTTACTAAAACTAGCTATGAAAGATGAAAAATACAACGAAATTAAAAATATATTAAAAGGACCAACAGCTATAGCTTTTTCATACAGTGATCCAACTGTAGCTGCAAGAAAAGTTAATGATATTTCTAAAAAATATGAATCTTTAGAGTTTAAAGCAGGTATTGTAGAAAATATGTACTATGATGCAGAAAAAATCAAAATGATAGCACAGATACCAAGCAGAGAGATACTGTTATCAAGATTACTTGGCAGTATGAAGTCGCCAATTACAAACTTTGCTAGAGTAATAAAACAAGTAGCAGAAAAAAATGCATAGAATATGCGAAACAAAAACATAGAAAATAAAATCTGAAAGGGGATATTAAAATGTCAGAAAAATTAGTAAAAATATTAGAAGAAATAAAAGGACTTACAGTTCTTGAATTAAACGATTTAGTAACAGCATGTGAGGAAGAATTTGGTGTATCAGCAGCAGCAGGAGTTATGGTTGCAGGACCAGCTGCAGCAGCAGCAGAAGAAAAAACTGAATTTGATGTTGAATTAACAGCAGCAGGATCAGAAAAAATCAAAGCAATCAAGGTTGTTAGAGAATTAACAGGTTTAGGATTAAAAGAAGCTAAAGATGCAGTAGAGGGAGCACCTACAATATTAAAAGTAGGAGCAACTAAAGAAGAAGCAGATAAAATGAAAGCTGATTTAGAAGCAGTCGGAGCAGTAGTAACACTTAAGTAATTGAGAGTGTAAATAAATTTTATTTGTAAATAGTGGGCGCATGAAATTTCAAAAAGTTTTGTGCGTTCTTTTTGTGTTTCAGTGCAGGCTCGACAATTCTAGTTGTGAGTTTTAGCCAAGCTAGAACATGTGTTAGATAGTGTCAAAAGTTTTATAAAAAAATAAAAATAATTGTAAAGTTTTAAAATTATGTTATAATTTTTAATATGGTGTTATGTAAGTTTTTTGAAAATATAAAAACAATTTGATAGACAGGGAGGGGAAGATAATATTGATAAAATATATTGAATATAAAGGGATAGTGTAGTATTTAGTACTATAAATATTTTACACTACCATAAAATAAAAAGGGGATTATATAATGATAGATTTACATGTACATAGCACATATTCAGATGGATGTGATAATGTAGAGACTTTGCTAAAACATGCTGAGAAAAATAAGCTAGAAGTAATAGCTATAACAGATCACAATACGATAGAGGCATATAAATATGAAATATTGGATTACAAGAAGTATTTTACAGGAAGAGTTATTACTGGTTGTGAAGTGAGTACGATTCTAGAAAAGGATATTATTGAGATTCTTGGATATAAAATTGATGTAGTGAGATTTGATAAATTTCTAAAACAGTATTTTAGTGATGAAAGAAAGCTGGAGATTCTAAAAAAGGGGTTAGAGTTTTTATATAGGAAGGCTGATGAGAAAGGTCTAAAATGCGATAAAGTGGCTTATGAAACTCTGAAATCAAGTGATATTTTAACGAGATTATTCAATTGGGAAATAGCAAAACATCCTGAAAATAAATCGATATATATGCAAGATGCTTGGGAAAACAATACTATATTTATTAGAAATTATCTATCTAATCCAAGTTCAGAGTGGTTTATAGATAACTCTTTAGATTATCCTAGTACTAAAGAGGTAATAGATGAAATACATAAGGCAGGTGGGCTTGCTTTTGTAGCTCATCCATTAGAATATTCGGTTCAAAACATTTATGATATACTAGATAAAATCAAAAAAATGGGGATAGATGGTATAGAAATATTTCATTTATCTGCTAACATCGAAAGAAGAAAGGGATTAATTAAGTATGCCGAGCAAAATAATTTATATATGTCTGGAGGGTCAGATTACCATAGAATTGATCATCCATTAAAGCACTCGCTAGTAGGTGACTTAAGATTTAGTCTAGTAATTGAGAAAAATATAATTAAAAGTTGGATAAATGAGGTATAAAGAGAAAAGGAAAATAAATAAAAATCCAAGCGTTTATGCCTGGATTTTACATTCTGAGTAATATTAAACTGACATCATCGGATTCTTGTTTTTTGTTTTCTGTTGCATTGCAGAATTGATTTAGCAATATATTTGTAATTCTACTTAGTGATTCGGGTTTAATATCTAGTAATATATCTTTAAGTATATTTATAAATTCTTGATTATTCTCTTTATAGATGGTATCAGATAATCCGTCTGTATAGAGCAATAACAAATCTCCTTGAGAATAATCAATTATCTTATATGAATAATTTGGAGTAGGTATAATTCCGAGTGGAAAGCTATCAATGGCGAGCTCTTCGGCATTATCACCTTTAATAAGCATAGGAGGACAATGACCAGCATTTGAGTATGTGATAATATTGTTTTTTGTATCTATTATTCCATAGAAGGCTGTCGCATAGATATTCGGAATACTGTTATTAAAAATGCTTAGAAATTCATGATTCATTCGAGATAATATCTCATTTGGTAGTCTATTTCGCACAACATGATTTTTAAATAGTAGCTTTAGCATGGAAGTAAGTAATGCAGCAGATATCCCATGACCAGAAACATCGGCTATAAACACACCAAGACAATTTTCGTCAAGAATTGTTACATCATATACATCTCCACCTATATATAGTGCAGGCATGTATTTACTACATAGTTTCATATTATTGAATTCAAAGTTAAATTCTTTTACTAACGCTTGCTGAATTTTTTGTGCCATTTTTAATTGATAGTTTATAAGCACATTTTTTTCTTCTATTTCTGAATATTTGTTTTTTAGTTCATCACTCAGCTTCTTAACTCTCACTAGAGATTTAACTTTTGAGAGAAGTGTATTTTTATCAAAAGTTCTTGATATAAAATCATCAGCTCCGACTTCGAGAGCTCTTATTTTTATATCTTCTGCATCAAGTGCAGTAACAATTAGAATAGGTATATATTTTGTAAAATTATCTTCTTTTAAAATCTTACAAATATCATATCCGCTGATATTTGGCATTATTATATCTAGTATTATCAAATCTGGATTTAATACTTTTGCTTTTTGTACTGCGGTGGTTATATTGTTTGCAAAGAAGGTTGTGTATCCTGCACTTGTTAAGTATTTACTTACTAATACTATTGATTCGCTAAAATTATCGATAATAAGTATCTTATACATTTTGATGCCCCACGGTTTTATAAATATTTATTTCCTTACCGTTTTGCAAAAATTCTACATTATCACTTAGTGAATTAATAAGAAGGAAGCCGCGTCCACCTTCTTTATATAAATCTAGAAATTTAACATCTTGCAGGATGTTTTTATAGTTAAAACCAAAACCCTCATTTTCTACCTTAAACAAAATAGTGTTTTTATTAACAACTTCAGTTTTAATAAAAACGGATTTACATATATCTTTGTTATTCCCATGAATCATTGCATTAGATATTGCTTCAGACAGGATGAGTCTTAGGTCATGTATGTCTTCTTTTGATATAGTAGGAATAAACATAGGTAGTAATGATAAATTTTCTTTAACAACAGGGTCGATATTTTTAATTTCACTATTAATTGTACCACAGAAAACAATATCATTCACTAAAACCGCCCCCTATCAAAGTACAAAGTACAAAGAACAAAGTACAATGCATGGTGTATTAACCTTTTAATTTCATTAAATGTATATTTGTAACATTATTTGAAGTATCCTTGTCCACTTTAAACTCATTCATGCAGCCTTTTATCATAATAAGGGACATGTTATCTTTGGATTCTAAGAAATCAGAACAAGATGTAGGAATAAGTATGTCCACAAATAGCTTCTCGTTTTCCATCTTAAAAGTAACATCAAAGCTACTGCAATGTTGAGGATCACATGAATTGATTATATAGGTTGCAGTTTCTGAAATGGCTGTTTTTATATCTTCAACTTCTGATATATTAAAATTCATACGTTCTGATATTGAAGAAGAAGTTAAACGAATAGTTGAAACATATGCCGGATTCAGAGGCAAAGATAATTTAATTGTGTTATTATTCATTTGATGCACCTTCTTCAATTACAAATATTTTGTCAAGGCTTGTCATCTTAAATACTTTAAAGACATTGGGATTTAAGTTTTTGAGGGTTATACATCCATTGTATTCCTTCACTTTTTTTTGTACAGAAACAAGTGCGCCTAAACCGGTACTATCTATATATTCAAGATTTTTAAAATTCATATAAATATTATTTTTTGATTTTTCAACAAGACTAATTAAGTGCTCTCTGAGTTCATTTGAATTATAAATATCTATTTCGCCTGAAATGGAAACATCCCATATTTTTGTGTTATTATCAAAATTATAATTGAAATTAAAATTCATATAAAAACCCCCTATGTGAATTATTGGAATTGTTAATTAGTATGTATGGATTATTTTCATGTAATTGCTAATAATTATGCACTAATTACTATATTATTTTAACATAAATTATGAAAAATATAAATAGTTATAATAAAAAAATATAATTATTATGGAAAAAATAACAAAAGTATGTTAAAATAGATGATATAAGTATTCACTTTGTTTTGAAATGTGAGGGAAAATATGAGTAGGAAATTAATTGATGTTGAATATGAAGTAAGAAAGTTTTTTTTGATATATGTATTTATATTATATGGAATATTTCTATCTTTAAATGTATTTAAAGATTTTAATTTATTTAATTATTATGTAAATTTTGTAGAAAGTAACTTTCATGTGATAAACAGTGAGTTAAACTTAGAGTACAAGGATAACTTAAATAACTTGGATGAACTTAAAATCACAAAGGATGAAATCACTGAAAGATATTATACTGTAAAAGAATATTTGGATCAAAACCAATATATTTTGATATACTTTTTTCCAGCTTTGTTTATTATTTTAATATTAATATTGGCGTTTATTCATGTAGGAATTATAAATATATATATGAATAAGAAAAGGAAAATCACTTTAAAGGTTACAAGACTGAGTAAAGTATTCCCAATTGTGGCGTTAGTTGTTGTATTTATAGGACTTATTTTGAATGATGGGGAAAATAACTTTGTAATGAAAGCAATAAGTAATATTAACCTTATAATGGAATTCGTACTAATTATCTTTGGATTTGTAGTATCAAGTAATATAATAAGGACCCTTGAAGGAAAGATTAAGAACATACTAAATATATTAAATATAATTTTTATACTTGTATTTCCTCAAATTTTTTGGATGATAGGTATATGGGGAAGTTTGTTTAATGTCAAAATCATAAAAAAGGTAGGGAAAAGTTAATATGAATTATAAAAATGTTGAAGCGTTTGTAAATAAGTATATGAGAGCAATATATATATTCTTTCTATTACTAATTCTAATTAATATGATTTGGTTATTATATCAACCGCAAATAGCTATTAGTTCCATATGTATAATAGGAGTGTTTTATAGTTATTATTTGTATGTTGTTGAAAAGTTCAAGAAGAATATATATAAATTGATGTCAAAATATGAAGATGAAATCACGGAGTATAAAAAAGATGCAAATTTAAATGCCCCGATACCCTACATGGTTATAGATATACATGGTGATGTAAAATGGGTAAACAATAAATGTAGAAGTATATTAAACAATAAAAAGATGCATGAAGAGAATATATCTACAATATTTCCGGATATTAATGTAGAGGATATCATAGAAAACCAAGAGATAGTTAAGGAAGTTTTACTAAATAATAAAAGGTATAGACTTGAAAAACAGATACTTAAGGTAGAGGAAGATGGAGATGAGGTTGAAAATCTCATAGCCTTATACCTCTTAGATATTACAGAGTATAATAGAATTAATAACATGTATGAAAGCGATAAAATAATTGTGGGATATTTGTTTATAGATAACTTTCAGGAGATAATAGATAGTATAGAAGATGTAAAAAGTCCTATGCTTATTGGTATTATAGAAAGGAAAATAGGAAGATTAGGGCAAAATATGGATGCTATAATAAAAAAGATAGAGAGAGATAAATTTATGATTATTTTTCATAAAGTTAAATTAGAATATTTGCTGGAAAATAAGTTTGATATTCTCGATGATATAAGAAAAGTAAGCATAGGAAATGAGCTGCCAGTTACGCTAAGCATAGGCATAGGTGTAGGTGCAAGTAACCTCATAGGAACATCGGACTACGCTAAGGAAGCATTGGATTTAGCTATTGGACGAGGAGGAGATCAGGCAATAATAAAAGAAAATGAAAAGTATGAATTTTTTGGAGGAAAAAACAAAAAAGAAGTTGAAAGTGCTACAGGAGGTAAGGCAAGAGCCAGAATAAAGGCATATGCGTTTAAGGAACTTGTTAATACAGTTGACAGGGTTATCATTATGGGTCATAAAAATCCTGATTTGGACTCACTAGGTGCAGCACTCGGGATGTACAGGGCTGTGGAATTACTGGGAAAGAAAGCTCATATTGTTTTAAATGAAGTTACAGCGGCTATAGAATCCTTGTTTGAGCGAATAGAAACTTGCGGAGAGTATGAAAGGGATACATTTATAAAAACATCAGAGGCATTGCAGAAGTTTGATGATGATACATTGTTGGTCGTTGTAGATGTTAACCATCCTCTTTATGTTGATGCTCCTAAGTTGCTAGAAGTAGCTAAAAAGATTGTTGTTATAGACCATCATATAAAGAGTGGAGTTACTATAGAAAATCCAACACTGGCATATCAGGAAGCATATGCATCATCAGCATGTGAACTTGTGACGCAACTTATTCAATATGTTTCTGATAAAGTTGAGTTAAAGGAAGTTGAGGTAGATGCACTAATTGCAGGGATAATAGTGGATACTAAAAACTTTACATTTAAGACAGGAGTAAAAACCTTTGAGGCAGCGGCATTTTTAAGAAGAAATGGAGCAGACAGCACAAGAGTAAAAGTCTTATTTCAAAATGATTTTAATTCTTATAAAGCTAGAGCTGAAGCAATTGCAACAACAGAAATATATAAAGAACGGTTTGCCATAGCTGTACTTGAAGCAAGAGACGGTAATGATTATTTAATTATATCTCAGCTAGCAGATGAACTTCTAAATATAACGGGAGTAAAAGCATCGTTTGTGCTGTGTCATGAAGGCAATAAAATACTACTAAGTTCTAGATCATTTGGAGAAATGAATGTAGAATTGATTGCAGAGAAATTCGGTGGAGGTGGTCACTTCACTGCGGCTGGAGCACAAATAAAAGGTGCTACAGTAGAAGAAACGCGAAAGAAGCTAAAGAAAAATATAGATGAATATTATAAGGAGGATTGAAAAAAATGAAATTGATACTTAAAAAAGATGTAAACAAGTTAGGTAAATTAGGAGATGTAATTGAGGCAAGCGATGGATATGCAAGAAACTACCTTCTACCACAAGGGCTTGCGAGTGAAGCAACTAAGGCAAATATGTGTGAACTAGAGCAAAAGAAAGGTGCAGACAGGAAAAAAGAAAAAGAAGAATTAGATAAGGCAAAGAATAAAGCGGAAATTTTAAAAAGTAAAATTTTTAAGATAATAGTTAAAACAGGGGAAAATGGTAGAGTATTTGGATCAGTAACGACCAAAGAAATAGCAGAAGTTATAAAAGAACAAACGGGTATAGATGTTGATAAAAGAAAGATAGAGTTAGCAGATCATATAAAAAGTATAGGAATATATACTGTAAGTGTAAAACTACGCCCTGATGTTATGGTGAGTGTGAAGGTGGAAGTCAACGGACAATGACAGGGAAAGATAATACTGATAAAATATATTGAATATAAAGGGATAGTGTAGTATTTAGTACTATGAATATTTGACACTACCGCACTGAAGCAGGAGGTTTTCCTATGAATGAAGTTTTAGACGATATAAAAAGTAATAGTATAAAAAGCATATACTTTTTTCATGGAAAAGAAAAATTTTTAGCAAACTTTTATATTACGAGGCTTTTTGAAGCTATGTTAGATAAGGCAACAAAGGACTTGAATTATGATGTGTTTGATGATAAAACAGCTAATATAGAGCGTATATCGGAAAGCATGGAAACATTACCAGTATTTGCTGAGAAACGTGTTGTATATCTTAAAAATGTTGGGTTGTTTGAAAAAAAAATGAAAACACTTACAGGAAAGTTAACGGAAATGATGAAAAAAATCCCGAACACGACATGCCTAATAATAGAAGAAGAAACTTTTGAAAAGGGGCAACGTGATTTTAATGATTGCTTTAAAGATTTAAATTTATGCAGGGTTGTCAATTGTGAGACTCAGAAGGAGAATATATTAGTAAAATGGATACAGAAGAAATTTACTGAAAAGGGAAAAAGTATTGATATAAAGACGGCGACATATATGCTTAGAAAAGTTGGTACTGATATGAACAACATAATGAGTGAAATAGAAAAACTTAGTAGTTTTAAGATAAGTGAAGATAATATAAAAATGAAGGATATAGATGAAGTGTGTATAGAGTCGATAGACTCAAAAATATTTGATTTACTTGAGTATATTGGACTCAAAAATATAGCAAAGGCAATGGAAATATATACAAATCTTATACATATGCAGGAACCAGTTCAGAGGATTTTATATATGATTGCAAAGCAATTCATGCTTATATCAGATACGAAGATGCTGGTAGAAAGTGATATAAGTACTGATGAAATCAGCAGGTTGACAACAAGTCCTAAGTTTGTTATAGTAGAATGTAAGAAACAAGCAGAGATGTTTACTAATAAAGATTTAAAAGGCATACTAAATAGGTGCTTGGAAATAGATTTATCAATTAAAAAGGGACTTGTAGACGCTAAACTTGCTGTGGAGATTCTTATACTTGAAACCGCGAGAAAGTAAAAATCACAATAGATTATAACACTGACAATTGAAAAAGAAAGGATTGAGTTTATGAATGATATAGATGAGATATTAATGGATGCAAAACATAGAGGAGCATCTGATGTGCATATAGCAACGGGGTATCCATTGGCTTTTAGAATTAATGGTGACTTAGTTTATCAATCATCAGAGGTACTTTCAGCGGAAGAAGCGGAAGAATTGATTATGCCTGTTTTGAAATCGAATATTGTTAATAGGGAGAAGTTTCAACAAAATGGTGAAGTAGATATGGCATACACCGTAGAAAAAAGCAGATATAGAGTAAATGTGTATAAGCAGAGAGGTACAATGGCAGCAGCAATGAGACTTATACCAGAAACAATACCAAATATAGTTGAACTTGGGCTACCAGCTTCTGTGCTTCAGTTTGTAGAAAAGACAAAAGGACTTGTTTTAGTAACAGGACCAACAGGTTCAGGGAAGTCTACAACTCTTGCATCTATGATTGATTATATAAGTAAAAACAGAAAATCACATATAATTACACTGGAAGATCCTATAGAATATGTACACAAATTCAATAAAAGTATAATAAATCAGAGAGAAGTTGAAAAAGACACTGACAGCTTTGCAAGTGGACTAAAATCATCATTGCGTGAAGATCCCGATGTAGTAATGGTGGGAGAAATGAGAGATTTAGAAACAATAGCTACGGCGATAACAGCAGCGGAAACAGGACATTTGGTACTTTCAACATTACATACCATGAGTGCACCACAAACCATTGAACGTATAGTGGACGTGTTTCCACCAAACCAACAGGCTCAAGTTAGATTTCAACTATCGATGATACTCAATGGAATAATCTCACAACAATTAATTGAAAGAAAAGACAAAAAGGGAAGGGTACTAGCTTCAGAGATACTAGTGTCAAACACTGCAACAAATAATTTAATAAGGGAAGGTAACACACATCAGATAAAGAGCATAATTCAAACAAGGTCACAAGAAGGAATGCAAACTATGGACGATTCGTTGATGGATTTATACGGAAAAGGTTTAATAGGAAAAGAAGATGTATTGAAATATTCTCAAGATACAAGCTATGTAAAAAACAGATTAGGAATTTAATAAATTACAATAAACGATAGTGTCAAAAGTTTTATGAAAAAATGAAAACCTCAAATTTGCCATTGCGAGGAACGAAGCAATCCCGTTCTTTAAAAGACAAAATAGAGATTGCTTCGTTCCTCGCAATGACAGGGAGAGGGAAGATAATACTGATAAAATATATTGAATATAAAGGGAATAAACATAGGAGGAATTAAAATGACAACAGTAATTATGATAACATTGATATTAGTTGGTCTTGCTATAGGAAGTTTTTTAAATGTTTGTATATATAGAATACCAAGAAAAGAATCGATTATTTTAGGCTCTTCACATTGTACAAGCTGTAATGAAAAGATTAGATGGTATGACATGATACCTGTTGTAAGCTATGTTTTGTTAAAAGGTAAGTGCAGAAAATGTGGTGAAAGGGTTAGTATAAGATACCCAATAGTAGAGATGTTAAATGCATTATTATACATTGGCTTGTTTTATAAATATACCTTATCAAATGATTTTTATATATTTGCGATAACAACATCTATATTTATAGTGATAGGAGTTATAGATTACGAACATCAGATAATACCTAATAGGTTAATAGCAATATTTTTAGTAATAGCAATTGTATATAGGATAAATTGGTTCACGATATTAGGTAATGATTATGGTTTTTTATTTGATGGTATTATAGCTGCATTTGGAGCATTCTTGGTTTTTTTCCTTCTCATGACACTTAGCGGTGGAGGAATGGGAGGAGGAGATGTAAAACTTATTTTTCCAGTTGGTTTGATGTTTGGTATTCAACAAATAGCTTATGTAGTGCTAGTAAGCAGTGTTGCTGCAAGCATTTATGCAATAATACTTATTATAGCTAAAAAAGCAAACAGAAAGACTCCCATACCATTTGGTACATTCTTAGCAATGGGTGTATATATTATGATAATGGTAGGGCTGTAAGTGACAAAAAAACAAATAACAAAGTATAAATAACAAATGACTCATGAACTTTGTATACTGTGCTTTGAACTTAAAAAACGGAGGTTTTATACATGGATATAAAAAATTGTAGAAAATGTGGGAAGGTATTTAGTTATACTGGTAATATACATTGTCCCGAATGTGTTGAAAAAGAAGAAGAAGAGTTTAAGATGGTAAAAGATTATATATATGACCATCCAAAATGTTCTGTATATGAAGTATCAGAAATAACGGGTGTAGCTGTAAGAAATATTGTAAACTTTTTAAAACAAGATAGACTTGAATCGGTAGAAGGACTTTCGAGTCTTTTGGTATGCGAAAAGTGTGGTCAGTCGATAAAGAGTGGTAGATATTGTCCAAAATGTCTAACAGATATAAGTAATAAAACTAAAAAGATGTTAAATACTTCAAGTGAGAATGTTGCGCGAGTAGAAGAAATAGGAAATTCAGCAAAGAAATCAAGGATATATATAAATGAAGGTAAACGTGACAATAAAGATAGTAAATAATAGGATGTGGGGCTTGTGTTTGATATAAAAAAAGAGGTAGGAGCTTTGCCACATAAACCAGGCGTATATATAATGAAAAATTCAAATGACGAGATAATTTATGTAGGAAAAGCAAAAGATTTAAAAAAAAGAGTAAGTCAATATTTTACAAATATAGAAAGCAAAACGATAAAAACAAGAAAAATGGTGCCGAATGTTTCTGAGTTTGAATACATTGTTACCGACTCAGAGTCAGAGGCACTTATTTTGGAATGTAATCTTATAAAAACGAACAAACCAAAGTATAATATACTACTTAAGGATGATAAAAGTTATCCATATATTAAAATCACCCTTAATGAAAAATTTCCAAGGGTGTATTATACGAGAAGCTATAAAAAAGATAAGTCTAAGTACTTCGGTCCATATACAGATGTTGATTACATGAAAAAACTGTTAGAAGTGATATATAAAATATGGAAAGTAAGAACTTGTAAGCTTAAACTTGATGACACATCAAAAAAAAATAGACCATGTCTTAACTATCACATAGGAATTTGTGATGCTCCTTGTGCAGGGAAAACATCGGAAGAAGACTATAATAAAATAATAAAGGAAGCAATTAGTTTTTTGGACGGTAAAACGAAAGATGTGCTTGAGATACTTCAATTAAGAATGATAGAAGCTTCTAAAAATTTCGAGTTTGAAGACGCTACTAAATATAGGGATTACATAAGTGAAATTAAAAACATAACATCTAAACAAAAAATGCAAGATGAGGGTGGTAATAATCAAGACATTATTGCGTTTTTCAATGTAGGTGATGAATGGATATCACAAGTATTTTACATGCGTGAAGGTAAATTAGTTGGACGTGAGCACTATTTTATAAAGAATACAGAATTAGACGAAGAAAGTGAGATAGAAAATTCATTTTTAAAACAATATTATGTAGAAACAAATTTGATACCAAATGAAATAATTATAGAGGAAGAAATAGAGGATAAGATTGAACTGGAAGAATTTTTAACACAAAAAGCAGGGTATAAGGTGAATATAATAATTCCACAGAAAGGAAGAAAGTATAAATTACTACAACTAGCAAAGAAAAATGCACAGATAACATTAGAGCAGTTCGGAGAAAAATTTAAAAAAGAGAAAGAAAAAAGTGAAATAGCGTTAAAAGAGCTAAGTGAACTTTTGAATATAGATGATAAGTTAGATAGAATAGAAGCCTATGATATATCAAACATACAAGGTGTATATAATGTAGCATCAATGGTAGTATATGAGAATGGGCTAAAGAAGCCAAGCGATTATAGAAAATTTAAAATTAAGTCAGTTATTGGTCCTGATGACTATGCATGTATGAGAGAAGTGATACAAAGGCGATTTGCTAACTATTTTAAGGAAATTAAAGATGATAAAAAGCAATTTAAATTTAATAAATTACCAAAATTAATACTTGTTGATGGAGGTAAAGGCCAACTTAATATAGCAGAGCGAGTGCTGAAAGATTTTGAACTTAACATCCCAGCTTGTGGAGTAGTAAAGGATGATAATCACAATACGAGAGGGTTGTATTATAAAAATATAGAAGTAATTATGGATAAAGATAGTGAACCATTTAAATTGCTTGTGAGAATACAAGACGAGGTACATAGGTTTACAATCGAATACTTTAGACAAGCATATACAAAGACAGAACTTACTTCAGAACTAGATAAGGTAGAAGGAATAGGCAGAATAAGAAGAATAAGATTAATAAAACATTTTGGAACACTAGATAAAATAAAACAAGCTTCATGTGAAGAACTTGAAAAAGTAGATGGTATGAACAAAAAAGTTGCCGCAAGTGTACGAAAATATTTCAATAGAAAATAAATATGGAGGTAAACAATGAAAAAAATCATAAAACCAATAATAGCATTAATAGCAATAGTTACAATAGTCACTGTGGGATGCAAATACGGGATATATTTATATAAAAACATGCCAGATGATAATAAAATGAATAATACAATTATAGATTTAATAATTCCAAAAGGTGCAACAACAAGGGATATTGCAAAAATATTGAAAGAGAAAAACATGATAATAGATGAAAATGTTTATCGCATAAAAAGTAAACTGTATGACTATGATGGTAAATATAATTCTGGAATGTTTGAAGTGAGTATGAATATGACAAATGAGCAAGTAATGAAGTTTCTTACAACTGAAGAAGGAAGGGAAACTCTAAAGAACAGAATAACTGTGCCAGAAGGATATACGATAGCGCAAATAGGTAAGAAACTTGAGGAAAAAGGTGTTTGTTCAAAGCAAGAATTTATAGATGAAGTAAATAAGATAGATACAAAGAACTATAAATTTTTAAATAATTTACCGATGAGAAACAACAAATTAGAAGGATATTTGTTTCCAAATACATATGATTTGAGTGAAAAAGCAAATGTAAAAGATGTAATTACAAAAATGCTAGATAGTTTTGGAAATAATTTCAACGACGAGTACTATAATAGGGCTGCAGAGCTTGGGTATACGGTAGATCAAATAATAACGATTGCATCTATCATTGAGAGAGAAGTGAAAAAGCCAGAAGAGAGAAAAGCTGTGGCGGGAGTTATTTATAATAGGATGAAGAAAAATATGAGATTGGAAATGTGCTCCACAGTACAATATGCACAGGGTAAAACAAAAGAAAAATTATATGACAAAGACCTGCAAATTGATTCACCTTATAACACATATAGAAATCAAGGATTGCCATTAGGACCTATAAGTAACCCAGGTAAGGAGTCAATACTTGCCGCATTTTATCCAGAGCAAAGTAATTATTACTACTTTGTATTAAAGGATGAAAACACAGGAGAACACTACTTTTCAAAAACATTTCAAGAACATGTAAAAGCCAAGAATATGTATGAAAAATAGATATAATGATGTCAGAAAAAATATGAAAAGAGTGATAAATCATGAAGATAGAAAATAAAGTAGTATATGAATATATCGAGGAGTATATAAGGAAAGTTCAGCCAAAGTTAGACATAGAGTTAGAGGCAGTACGAGCTCAGGCAGAAGAGAGTCATGTACCAATAATTAAACCAGAAGTGGCAAGCCTGATACATACATTGCTTGCAATAAAAAAGCCAAAAAGAATACTCGAGATAGGAACGGCTGTTGGATTCTCGGCTAATCTGATGTGTAAATATTTAGTGAGTGATGGAGAAATAATTACGATAGAAAGAAATGCTGATATGTACAAAAAAGCCTTAGAAAACATAAAAAAGTTAAAAACAGAAAATAAAATAAAAGTAATCTTTGGTGATGCGATAGAAGAGATGACCAAAATTTCTGGAAAATTCGATGTAATATTTATAGATGCAGCTAAAGGACACTATGATACCTTCTACAATGACAGTCTACTCTTACTTGCAGAAGAAGGGATGATTATAGCTGATAATGTGCTATATAAGGGGTTAGTAGCATGTGAAAAAGACGAAATTGTAAGGAGACATAAAACAATACATAAAAGAATGAGAAGTTTTATTGATATGATTATGAATAACCCTGAATTTGAAAGCACACTAATACCAGTGGGAGATGGGATTATTATAAGTAAGAAAATAGGTTAGGGAGAGTTAGTGTTATTCTAAATAAAGGAGGGTGTATTTTATATGAGAACAATATTATTTTATTTATTTAGTATATGGGAATTGGTAACTAACACAATATTTAATATGAAAAAGGCAACCAAATGGAAGAATGAAGGCAATAAAGAAGAACTAGATAAGTTCTTTGTTAATAAAATATATCATAAAGCGATAAGAAGAATATTGAATGTATCGGGTGTTGTTTTAGAAGTAGAAGGCATAGAAAATGTGCCGGTAGATGGTCCTTTAGTTCTTATATCTAATCATCAGGGTAATTTTGATGTGATAGCACTTGTAGCTTCAATAAACAGAAGAGTGGGGTTTATTGTAAAAAAAGAATTAAGAGATATGCCTTTTTTGGGGTCATGGGTTGAGAATATGGGTAGTTTATTTATAGACAGAGGTAATATAAGACAATCTGCCCAAATAGTAGTTGAGGCGATCGATTATATAAACGCTGGAAATGCAATTATGATATTTCCAGAAGGAACTAGAAGTAAGAGTGATATTGTTGGCGAATTTAAGTCAGGAAGCTTCAAAATAGCTACAAAAGCGGGTGCTAATATAGTACCAGTATCAATATCAGGTTCATATAAAGTGATGGAAGCAAATAATGGAAAAGTAAAATCAGGAAAGATAAAAATAAAATACCACAAGGTCATACAAACTAAAGATATGAACAGGGAAGATGTGAATGAGATACATAATACAGTAAAGGAAATTATAATAAAAGGACTAAAAGAACAATTACAAAGAACAATTACAAAGAACAAAGAAGATAGTATAATTTAAAAGTAGGTTGCAGAGATAGTAGGATATAATTACCAGTGACTAAATGTCTTAGAAGGAGTATAATTGCAGTATGATATAAGGTGGTATATAACTACTCAATATATATTTTTAGGGGGAAGGGACATGAAAAGGAGAATTGTACTAATAGTAATTTTATTTTCGATAATTTTCACTGCGAATGTTATAGCGGAACCCATTTCGCCTTTGATGCAAGTAATAACAGATGGAATAGCTAGTATAAAGGCATTTTATCTGAATATAACAAATACTAAGATGGATGAATTAGATGTAAAGTATGAAGGTATAATTGACATATATGCAGACAAAAAAGCAACTGAAGTTAAAACGGATTTAACTAATTATGTAAATCAACAAGTAGCAGGTGTTGATACAGAGATGAATAATTATGTAAAAGCTAAAGAAACAGAGGTGGATGTGGAAGTGGCAAGCCAATTGGCAATTGCAAAAGAGGAAATAGCACAAGATATAGAGGAATCAAAACAAGATAAAAAAGCTAAGATAGATAAAATGTTTGATGAAAAACTAAAAGTAAAGTTTCAAATGAATTAAGAATAAAATATACTACAAACAATTAATTGTTTGTAGTATATTTTATTCTTAAAGAGAAAGGGAAAAAATAAAAAATTAATTTCAAAAAATACTTTTAAAATTGGCAAAAATGTGTTAAAATATAAAAGTATTTATAATGAACTAATCGCATATCTTTAATTGTGCAATGTTAATTATTTATAAGGAGGGATTAATATGAAAATTAATTTTAACTGTATTGGACTAAGTGGATATGATACATTTGATCAAAAATACAAATTGGTTAATGAAATAGTAAACGATCCTTCTGATTCGAGAGAAATAAGAAATAAAAACAGCAATATCTATGTTGAAAAAGAGAGAAGCTACAAGAAAAACATGGGCATTATTGTTAGGGGAGAGCTAGATAATAAAAATAAATTTATAGTTAAGGATTTTGTACCATATGTAGATGCTACAAAGACATATAAAATAGAAGAAATCGAAGTAGAAGAATTAATTATGAAGGATAAAGAAAAGGAATATCAAGTTAATTTTATAGATCCTAGAACAAATCTAGAATTATCTTTTTCTCTTCAAAATATCGTTGAATACATGAAAAACAGAAAACAAAAAAATTTGATTTTCAAAGGTGTGCAAGTAGCAGGACTTGTTACAACTGGAAAAATAATATTTCCTAGTGTGCTAAATACAGACAGTTTTTTAGATTACGAGGATTATATAATTGGAAGCTCAAAATATGCTCAAGATGAATATGAACTAGAAGAACAGAGAGAATATATTCTTGAAAGCATATTAGAAAGTGATTTGTTCACAGTAATGGACACATATATAATGCAGACTGAGGTAGAGACGGTGTATAATGTTCTAGGTAAGATAGTAGATAAAAAGGTAGTTAAAAATAGTAGTTCTAACGAACAAATTTATATACTTTCACTAAAAGTTATGGGTATGGATATAGAAGTGTGCATAAATAAAAAGGATTTATTAGGAATACCAACAGTAGGAATGAGATTTACAGGGACTTGTTGGTTACAAGGTAAAATAATATTCTAGAGAGTCGAGAGGCTAGTAATAGCTGGCCTTTTGGCTATACATAATTTGTTGTATTTGCACACGTAGCTCAGTAGGATAGAGCGCTCCCCTCCTAAGGGAGAGGCCGTGGGTTCGAATCCCGCCGCGTGCATATTTAAGACACCCCGAGAGGGCCTTTTTTATTTGACAGTTATTGACAAAATATGTAAAAAGTAGTATAATTATAACATGGATTGAGACGAAAGTAGGTGATATCTATGAGTGAAAACGAGACAATTGAGATAATTGAAAAGTATAAATTAATAGCTAATTCTATTTCAGCGAAGAAAAAGAATAATATATTCAGTTTTATGTTTAGGAGAAGTAGTAATAAAATATCATTATTAAAATCATATGCAAATTATATGAGAGAGATTGAGCAAGAAGAAGTAATACAAAGAATAAATGAAGATAAATACATAGATATTAGATTGAAAAAGAACAAGTATGATAGAAGTAAGTTGGTATCAGTTATAGATGGTAAAGAAAAAGATATTATAAGCGCTGAAGAACTATATGCTTGTATGAAATCTGAATACAATAGTATAGTTAGTGACTTGGGAAAAAATGAAAAGAAAATTCTGGGTAAAGCTTTTAAAAAAATAGATAAAGGTATGAGTTACATTCCAAATAGAATTGCAAAAACAGCTATGATAGCAGTTTTTGCTGCAGCAATGAGTCAAACACCACTAATATCAGGTGCGACTAATGAAACAATTGATAAAAATAACAATAATAAAAATGTTAACACCCCAATTGCAGAAAAAGCTCAGGTTAAAGAAGTTAAAAGAGAAATGGTAAAAATACCAGTAAAATTATCAGAAATATCATTGAATGATGAGATGAGAGAGAAAATAGGAGATAATAGTTTTGGAGCTTTAAAGAATGCTTTAAAGAATGCAGACAAAATAGAAAAAGTGAATAAGATACTTTATGAATCTGGACTTATAAATAATAAAGGCGGAGAAAAAGGGATAAATAGTATGACTATGGCTATATACGGAGCAGAGTCAACCGGGGGAGCTGCAGACACAGAACTTGCTAATGAAGCTAATGCTATTGGACCCATGCAATCGATAAAAGAATTCACAGTACCTGACTTATATGAAAAGCTTGGTGGTAAAGGACTAAATAACAAACAAGTAGAACAGCAATGGGAATATGTAATTGGAATTTTAAAAGAGAAATTCGGTGGTAAAATAAATTTCCCGGATAATGATAGTTATAATGAATTTGCAAAAAACGAGGAAACAGCATTTTTAATACAAACACTAAAATCAGATCTGCAAATGGATAGAATTAGAGGAAATATTGATTCTGGAATGTATAATTCGCTAATAAAAGAAGCAAAAGAGAGATATCCAGAAGAATGTAAAAACAATCCTAATTTTATAGTTACATATATAACTATGTCAGCATATAATGGAGATCCTAATACTGGTCAAAACAGAAAGTATAGACCGACTGTAGCTAAAGTTTACATACAAATACTAAAGGCACAAGAAAAAGAATATATGATGGAATGGGTTGGAGAAAAATTTACTGTTTATGATTTAAACGGAAATGAGATATTGCATAGTGATAAAGGTAATAATGAGATTACCATTAACAACTTAAAAAAAGGGATAGTTAAGACAGCAGATTTGCCTAGTAAAAAAGAATGTGTAGAGTTTAATGGTAATAATGATAAAACGGTAGATGTTGTGTTAAGTGACAAAATATTTGGTGAAATGATAGTTCCAATAGCTGAAGTTAAGGCAATTATAAATGAAGCAAGTGAAATTTTGAATAATGATGTAGAAAATCAAGATGTTTACACCGTATGCGTGAATCAGTCAAAAGAACAAGAAAGAGAACAATCTACGGAAACAGATCAATCAAATGTGGAACAAGTTAATATCATAGTATAAAAAACAAAAAGAACAGAAATGTTCTTTTTGTTTTTTATAAATATTTTACAAGCATTCTGTTGAAAATAAAAGAATAAATGTTATAATAAATAAATAGAAAACAGTTAAGGATATTTTTGGTTACTAAAATAGTTTAAACCGAAGTATGAGTTTTCAAATTGTCAATTGATTCTAGGGGGTTAAAGTTGTGGGGGAAAATAAAACGGTGGAAGATGTAGTAGAGGAATTGGTAGCTAACGCGAAAGTGGCACTAGAGGAATATATGAGTTTTGATCAGAAAAAGGTTGATGATATAGTAAGAGAGATGGCGCTTGCGGGACTTGAAAATCATATGACACTAGCGAAACTTGCAGTAGATGAAACGGGACGTGGAGTATATGAAGATAAAGTAATAAAGAATTTATTTGCAACAGAATATATATATCATGATATAAAGAACATAAAGTCTGTAGGTATAATTGAAGATAATAAAGAAGAAAATTACATGAAAGTAGCTGAGCCGATAGGGGTCGTTGCGGGTATTACACCTCTGACAAATCCGACATCTACAACACTTTTTAAATCAATTATAGCGGCAAAGACTAGAAATCCAATTATATTTGCTTTTCATCCGTCTGCACAAAATTGTTCTAGTGAGGCAGCCAGAGTTGTAAAGGAAGCTGCCATAAAGCACGGTGCACCAGAGCATTGTATTCAATGGATAGAGTCACCGTCTATCGAAGCAAGCAGAGCGCTTATGACACACCAAGGTATAAGCCTTATCCTTGCAACAGGTGGCCCAGGAATGGTAAAAGCAGCATACACGAGTGGAAATCCGGCTATAGGTGTAGGTGCAGGTAATGTACCATGCTATATAGAGAGAACTGCAAATATAAAACAATCGGTTACGGATTTGATTGTATCAAAAACATTTGATAACGGTATGATTTGCGCATCAGAGCAAGGTGTGGTAATCGATGATAGTATATATGATGAAACGACTGAATATATGAAACTAAATAAATGCTACTTTACCTCAAAAGAAGAAACAGAATTGCTATCATCATTGGTTATTAATAAAGATAAGTGCGCAGTGAACGGCGACATAGTAGGTAAACCAGCGTGGGAGATTGCGAGTAAAGTGGGTATAGCAGTACCAAAAGATACAAAAATGTTGTGCTGTGAGCTACCTGATGTCGGTGCTGATTATCCACTATCACGTGAAAAATTATCACCAGTACTCGCTGTATTTAGAGCGAAAGACACAGAAGATGGTATAAATTTAGCAGAAAAGATGGTTGAGCTAGGAGGACTAGGTCACTCCTCAGTAATTCACTCAAATGATGATAAGGTAATAAATGCATTTGCAGATAGAATGAAAACAGGTAGGATAATAGTGAACTGTCCATCGTCACAAGGTGCAATAGGAGACATATATAATACGAGCGTACCATCTCTTACATTAGGCTGTGGTTCGTATGGTAAAAATTCGACTACAGACAATGTAAGCGTTAAAAATTTACTGAATATAAAAAGGGTGGCGAAAAGAAGAGTGAATATGCAATGGTTTAAAATTCCGTCTAGAATATACTTTGAGAGTGGTTCAATTCAGTATTTAGAGCAAATGGATGATATAAATAAAGTATTTATTGTAACAGACAAAGGTATGGTAGATTTAGGGTATGTTGATAAGATAATTTATCATTTAAATAATAGGGAAAAGCAAATAAAGTATGAGATATTTCAAGATGTAGAGCCAAACCCATCATTTGATACAGTTTATAGAGGCGTTGAAAGAATGAAAAAATTTGATCCTGATTGTATTATATCGCTTGGTGGTGGGTCACCGATAGATGCAGCTAAGGGAATGTGGTTATTTTATGAATATCCGGATGCAGATCCTGCAGGAATGAAGCAAAAATTTATGGATATTAGAAAGAGGGTATATAAATTCCCTAGACTAGGTATAAAGTGTAAGTTTGTTGCTATACCAACTACATCAGGGACAGGCTCAGAAGTTACTTCATTTGCAGTAATTACAGATAAGGATAATCATATAAAATATCCTCTTGCCGATTATGAACTAACACCTGATGTGGCAATAATAGATCCTGATTTGGTTATGAGTCTACCCAAAGCAGTAACAGCAGATACAGGGCTTGATGCACTAACACATGCTATTGAAGCGTATGTTTCAGTTCTTGCATCTGATTTTACGGATGGACTAGCGATGAAAGCTATAGAACTCATATTTGAATTCTTACCACGTGCCTACAAAGATGGAAGCGATAGGGAAGCAAGAGAAAAAATGCACAATGCCTCAACAATAGCAGGAATGGCGTTTACAAATGCCTTTTTAGGAGTGAATCACTCTTTAGCACATAAGCTAGGAGGAGAGTTTGGTGTTTCACATGGCAGAGCAAATGCAATAATATTGCAGCATGTTATAGCATATAATGGTGAAAGCACACCAACTAAATTTGTATCATTTCCTAAATATGAAAAGTATATAGCACCTAAGAAATATGCGGATATATCGAGGCGATTCGGATGGCCAGCGTATACAGATGAAGAGGGTGTATCATCACTCATAAGCAATATAAAAGAACTTATGAAAGAAGTAGATATGCCAATGAACATAAGAGAGTGTGGAATTAATGAAGAAGCATACATGAGTAAAATAGAATATTTAGCTGAAAGAGCGTTTGAAGATCAATGTACAACAGCCAATCCAAGATTACCACTCATAGTGGAGTTAATTGAAATATATAAAAAAGCATATTACGGAAATTAATATAAACAGATAAAAGTAGTAGTTTCATTCAGTCATTGATTGATACTACTACTTTTTTATTTGTGAGAAAGAAGAATAAATATAAAAATGTAATAAATTGACAAATAGTAAGAAATATGGTACAATGTGTAAAATATAATAAAGAGATATAATTTTAATATTAGTAACGACTGAGAAGGTGTAGTATGAGTAAACAGCTTGTTGAAAACAAAAGATTTACAGAAATATATGATCTGTACTATACATTTAAAAAAGTATATGGTAAAGAACTGGATAGACTTTTTGGAATAATTAAAGTGCAAGAGGAAACTCAAAAGACAATAGATAAAATTGAGTTAAAAGAGTATGGTACTAATATTTTGGGAAGAGGGATAGCAAAGGTAAGAATGATATACAAAAATTATATAATGTGCGAATTAAGGGAAGAGTATAAAAAGGAAAGAGATTTAATAGTAAATTCATATGTGAGTGATTCTAAATTAGATATAGTGCAGGAAAATGTAGCAAGAGTATTGATAACCGAACAAATTGGGTTTCATGTAGTTATGTCTGAATTAATGTCACCACCTATCGATACTTTAAAAAAATCTAATCAAATAACATCAGAAAATATTTTGTTTGAAACAGAAGAAAAGGTAAAGCTAATAGAATATATGAATCCAGAGAGCGAGTTCGATGTAGAAGTAGATTCAAGTCAAGAAGGTATAAATGAAGAAATGACCAGGTAGAAGAATAAGAGTAGAATAAAAATAAAATCACCTCATATAATTAATCATGCATTGTAATTGATTAATTATATGAGGTGATTTTGTTGCAAACAATAAGATATGGAAATCGTAATAATGATGTTAAAATACTACAGTCAGTATTAAATAAAATAGGATATGGAGCACTCGTAGTAGATGGTGTTTTTTCTGATAATACATTAACGGCTGTAAAAAGGTTTCAAAGGGATTATGGTTTGATTCCAGATGGGATTGTAGGAGTAGAGACATGGAAAGCATTAGAAAGATACTTACTAGGGTATACACAGTATGTCATAAAAGCAGGAGATACATTTAGTAGTGTAGCAAAAAAGTTTCACACAACGATTCCATTTATTGAAGCTGCAAATCCTAATTTGGTTCCGACGAGGCTTCAAATAGGACAGAGAATAATAGTGCCATATGGAATAGATGTGATACTTGACAATGTTGGGTATACATATGAGGTGCTAGACTATAATATAAGAGGGCTAAGAGCGAGATACCCATTTATAGGTGTGGAGATACCAGGTAAAAGTGTGTTAGGTCGCAATTTATATGTTTTAAAGATAGGAAACGGACCGAATAAAGTATTTTATAATGCGTCTCACCACGCACTTGAATGGATTACATCTCCACTGCTTATGAAATGGCTAGAGAATTTTGCAGAGGGATATGTTATGAACTCAATTGTCAAAGGATATAACATAAGAGAAATATACGAGAAATCTACTATATATATAATGCCGATGGTGAATCCAGATGGGGTAGAGCTAGTGATTAATGGACTTAAAACGACCAACCCAAATTATCAGGAACTAATAAGATGGAATAATGGAAGCACTAACTTTTCAAGGACATGGGAGGCAAATAATAGAGGAGTTGACTTAAATCATAATTATAATGCAGCATGGGAAGAATATCAGCAAGTTCAGAGGGAACTCGGAATAACCGGACCTGCTCCTAGCAAATATAGTGGACCATTTCCAGAATCGGAACCAGAAAGTAAAACGACTGCCGATTTTACAAGGAGAATAAATCCTAGATTGGTTATAGCATATCACTCGCAGGGAGAAGTTATATACTGGAATTTTATGAACATGGAGACAGAAGAAGCAAGAAGAATAGGAGATATGCTTGCTAGGGTAAGTGGATATTCACTAGAAACTACTTCAGGAACAGCCTCATATACAGGGTATAAAGACTGGTTTATTAAAGATTATAGGCGACCAGGATATACTATAGAGGTAGGTAGAGGGGTAAATCCATTACCAATAAGCCAATTGCCTAAGATATATGATGAGAATGAAGAGTTATTGCTGCTTGCAGCGATAGTGTAAGGAATAATATCTGCGATTTTGAAAGCAACGGGAATGTTCGTTGCTTTTATTAAATTTGATTAATATGAGATTGTTATTATTATTTATTTGTGATAAAATTTAATATAGATAATGAGTAAATGTAAGGGCGTATATTTAGATAGTGTCAAAAGTTTTACAAGGAGGATGAAAATATGTTATACAGAGAAATGGGTAGGACAGGTGAGAGTATATCGATTCTTGGATATGGGTGCATGAGGTATCCTCAGAAGAATGGTAAGGTAGATGAGGAGCTTACTGAGAAGCAAATAATGAGTGCGATTAAAAATGGTGTTAATTATTTTGATACGGCATATTTTTACCATGGTGGGAAGAGTGAAACTATACTCGGTAATGTTCTTGAGAAAAATAACTGTCGAGAAAAGGTGAAAATAGCTGACAAAATGCCTCCGTTTTTAGTAAAGACAATAGGTGAAATAGAAAAAATATTTGGGACACAACTTGAAAGACTAAAAACAACATATATAGATTATTATTTAATGCATGCAGTTTCAAATTTTCAGACATGGGAAAGATTGAAAAAAATGGGTATTGTGGAATTTATTGAGAGGAATAAAAAAGAAGGAAAAATAAAGTATATTGGTTTTTCTTATCATGGTAATGTATCGGACTTTAAAAAGATAGTAGATGATTATGAATGGGACTTTTGTCAGATACAATATAATTATCTAGACGAATATAATCAGGCAGGCACAGAAGGACTAAAGTATGCGAGTGGTAAGGGGTTAGGTGTAGTAATCATGGAACCACTTAGAGGTGGAAAACTAGCGGGTAGGGTTCCAGATAAGGTGAAAGAGATTATCGACAAGTCAGATATTAAAAGAACAGCAGCTGAATGGGCATTAAGGTGGGTATGGAATCATAAAGAAGTTGGGACTGTATTATCGGGAATGAATGATGACGAACATATAGCTGAGAATATAAGAATTGCCTCGAGTAGTTTACCAAATTCACTTACAGTTGAGGATTTGGTATTGATGGATAAAGTGAAACAAACATATAAGGAGCTTATGAAAGTCCCGTGTACAGGGTGTGGATACTGTATGCCTTGTCCTTACGGAGTAGATATACCATATGCGTTCAATACATATAACAGTAAGTACTTCTTTAATAATAAGAATGCAAAGTATCAATATGCATCATTTACAGCAGGAATAGGTGGAGGAAAATCATCGCATGCGAATCAGTGTACTGAATGTGGTAGGTGTGAGAAGATGTGTCCACAAGGGATTTTGATTAGACAAGAGTTGAAAAAAGTATCTAAGGAATTTAATTCACCACTGATGAATTTTGGAATTTGGGTGATGAAGAAGTTTAAGAAGATTTGAGTTATATACTCCCTTAATAGGGGAGTTTTTTGTTTAATGCGTGTTTAATCTTTCTTTTGAAAGGTTAAATTTTCTCTTTCTTTTTGAAGGATTGAAACTTCTCTTTCTTTTTGAAAGACCAAAAAGAAACAAAAAGTCTTTTCACCCTAAATCCCGCTAGGGACTTTTCACGCAAACTTAGCTACTCCGCTATCGCGTCACACGCACGATTGCGAGAAAGGAGCTTCGCAAATTTATTTACAAGATCAAAGATCAAAGATAAAAGATTATAAGGATGGAGAGGTTGGTGGGAAAATTTCCATAAATGAAGAAAAGAAGGCACAATCAGGCCAGTATTCTACGATAGATAATAAATATTTTTGTATAATTTACATATTATTACCAATAATAATATGGGTGATATATATGTTTTTTGAGAAGAAAGGTAAAGATGAGTTGAAGGAAGATGATTTGAAAAAGAAGGAAGAAGTTGAGTCAAAAGAAGTTGATTTGAAGAAGGAAGAGAGTAAGAATTCAGGAGGTAAAGTTTCTATTGAGAAAATAAAGGAGAAACTTGGGAAAAGTGTAGATTTTGCGTGCAAAGAATTTTATGTAAACTCAAATAAAGATTTGCCTGTGGCTATTGTATATATTAATGGCCTTATTGATAGTCTAAAAACAAGTGAATTTATATTACAACCACTTGCAGAAAGTGAGACATTAAAAAGTGCTCAAACACCACAAGAGGTTATAGAGTTAATAGAGCAGGGAGCCTTGTATTACTCATCCCAGACAAAAAGGGAAAAAGATGAGGATGTTATAAAGGATGTAATAGAGGGATCTGTTGCTCTTGTTTTTGGACAAGAAGGTATAGCATTTACATTTGACTTGAAAGGATTTGAACGTAGGAGTATTTCAGAACCAACTGCCGAAAATGTAAAGAAAGGTGGAAAAGATTCTTTTGTTGAGACTTTGCGTGTTAACACTGCAACTATTAGGAGAAGAATAAAGACTCCAGATTTAATAATCGAAGAAAAAGTAGTCGGAAAACAAAGTCTGACACAATTAAATATAATTTATATTGATGGCATAACTAACATGGATATTGTAAATAGCATTAAGAAAAGAATAGATGAATTAGATATAGATGAAGTATTATCTATAGGGAAGCTAGATGAGCATATAAATGAAAAAAAATACTCGGTTTTTCCTCAAATAGATCATACTGAAAGGCCAGATAAGTTTTGTACTGATATTATTGAGGGAAGAGTAGGAATAATAGTTGATGGACTCCCTATGGGAGTCATAGTGCCTGCTGAGTTTGCTAAACTTCTCCAAGCACCTGAAGATTATTCAGAAGATCCAATTATTGCATCTTTAATACGATTATTAAGATATTTCCTTCTTATGTTCACTATACTATTACCTGGGTTTTATGTAGCAGTGACTACATTTCATCCGGAGATGATACCAACAGAGCTTGCAATGGCTATTGCTGAGTCAAAAGAGGGAGTACCCCTACCTATATTTTTTGAAGTTATATTAATGTTAGTGGCTTTTGAAATTCTTGTAGAGGCTGGGCTAAGACTGCCAAGAACTATCGCTCAAGCAGTCTCTATTGTAGGAGCACTGGTTGTTGGTGATGCAGCAGTAACTGCAAAGCTAATATCTCCTGGGGTAGTAATAATTATAGCTATAGCTGCAATAGCAAGTTATGCAGTACCAAATCAAGATTTGAGTAATGCAATACGATTATGGAGATTTATATTTGTTATTTTATGTAGTATAATTGGACTTTTTGGTTTAATTATAGGAGTTATTTTAATAATATTTGACTTAGCTAAGATGGAGACTTTGGGGGTAGCGTATCTAGAGCCATTTGTAGAAAATAAGAGTATGCAGATAGGCGATTCGATTATAAGGTTACCTTTTAAATTTTTAAAATATAGACCTAACTTTTTAAAAACTAGTAATAAAAAAAGGTTAGGTTAATACCATGCGTGAAGCGCACTTGGAGGTGCACATGTGAAAAAAGTTTGTATACTTATTATTATATTTTATACATCACTTATGTTTTCAGGTTGTGAGAATATAGTAAAAGGACGAATAGAAATAGATAAAACAGGTTTTATTAGAACTGTAGCATTTGATAAATCAAAAGAAAATGATGATAATATGAAACTAACATTTGCACTAAAGGGGAAAAGTGGAGGAGGAAATGCTAAAGAATCTGGGAGTAGTGGGTTTAGCATAATATCAGAAGAAGGAAAAACAATATTTGATGCAAACAGGAAAGTTCGTACATTTGTCAGTAAAAATATTTTTTGGGGACACATGGTTTTTATTCTTATAGGTGAAGATGCTGCAAAAGACGATATAATAAAGTATCTTGATTTTGCTACTCGTAATCAAGACATAAGATATACATTAAATGTCATGATTGTAAAAGGTGCAACAGGAGAGGAAGCAATAAATAAAATACGAACTAAAGATATTACTGTAACAGAAACATTATCTAGTCTGATAGATAACGCGGGGGATGTCTCAGTTTCTAGTAAATTAGAATTAGGAGAAATAGTTCAAATGTTAGATTCTGAATATTCATGTGTATATATACCATATATAGAACTTGTTAATAAAATAAAAGAAGAAGAGGATGGTAAAGAGGTTCTCGAACCAAGTCTTGAAGGATATGCAATTTTTAAAGATGCAAAATTAATAGGATATATAAATGGAGGAACATCAAGAGGTGCTAATTGGGTAAACAACAAAGGTGACACAGGAACTACAATTGTAAAAGATAGTAAAGGAAAAGATATATGCTTAGAAATAATAAATATAAAATCAAAAACAATACCTGAAATAAAAGATGATAAGATTAAAGTCAAAATTGAAATTAACATGACAAGTGATGTAACAGAGTATGAGGGTAGGGAAGATATATTTAAGGAAAAGGCATTAAAGGATATTGAAAAGCAACAAGAAGATATAATAAAAAATGAAGTGAAGAGTGCAATAAAATATGCAAAGGAAAAAGAAGTAGATTTCTTAGGTATAGGAGATGCAGTATACCATAAATATCCTATAGAGTGGGAAATATATAAGAAAAAATGGCCAAAAACATTTAAAAATCTACCTATTAGTGTAGATGTAATGACAAAAATTAATAGAACTCACAATATAACACAGCCAACAGGAATGAAGGAAGGTAATAAGAAATGATTATTTTATCAATAGTGATAATTGCAATTATTATATATGAAATAATGAATATGGAAGAAAAAGCAACAAAAGATGTTGTAGTTCTTATTGGTATCTCAGTGTTTACTTGGTTATTAGGGTTTATATACATTTCGGATCCATATAGGGATAGTATTGCGAAGCTGATAATGGATACACTTGGGATTAAGATGTAATGAAGGGGGTTTTAGTGATGGTTCCTTTTTCTAGGAACCGCACTGAAATCTAAAAGACATAAAAGGATGGAATTCAAAACAGCTAGTCCATAAATTGTATTTTAAGGGTGGTGAATTATAGTGACAGACATAAAAGATAAAATTTCTACCAGACAAGCAATGTTATTATTTCTTACAATTGTATACTCCCCTACAGTAAGATTTATGGGAGGTTTCACAGCGGATAGGGCAAAGCAAGCAGGATGGCTAGCACCGATATTTTCATTAATACCGCTATTAATATTAATAATGATACTACAAAGCATATATATAAAATATAAAGATGTGTCTTTAATGGATGCTATATATGATATTTTAGGTAAGCCTATTGGGAAGTGTATTATATTAGTGTATATAATATGGATAGGAATATTAAATTCATTATATGTTAGATACTACGCAGAAAGATTAACTATTTCAACATATGAAAATACAGATTATAAAGTATTTATTATAACTATGCTTATTCTAGTTTTGTTGATACTCCCACATGGTATAAAAGTATTAGCAAGAATGAATGAAATCATTTTCCCAATCTTATTAATAGTATTTATTATATTTATGGTTTTATTGATACCAAATATAGATTTGGCAAAACTTACACCTATAAGTTATACAGATATTATACCAATGTTTAATGCAAGTATTGGTATTAATGGATTATGGGGCTATGTGCTTTTTGTATTTTTTATAGGGGACAAAATAAAAGATAAAGAAAACATTCAAAATGCAGGTATAAAGGCTAGTATGTTTTTAGTAGTAGCAACAATACTTATTATAATTGCGAGTATTGGCACACTTGGACATACTATTATAAAACGTACATCATTATCTTTTTTGGCTGCAGTAAAGGAAATTTCATATTTTGGAGTAATTGATAGACTTGAATCAATACAAGTAGTTACATGGGTATTATCAGATTTTATGATTATAGCGGTATTTACTTATATAATACTTGATTTGATTAAATCTTTTTTAAATTTGAAAAAGACCTCTTATTTGATTAATATAAGCTTAGTTTTACTATATGTTTTTAGTGTTTATTTAGGTAGAAATATATTTGAATTGCAAACTTTTTCTGGGGATTTTGCGATATATTTTAATAGTATATTAGCATTTGGAGTGCCGGTTATTGTTTGGGGAGTCGGTAAGGTGCGGGGGAAAGTTTAAAAGTAAAATACTGGTGCTAGCTTTTTATATCTTTTAGGGACGGTTCCTTCTTTATAGGAACTGTCCCATTAATTAAGCTTTGAATCAGTAAACTTTTGTGTTATACTCCTTTATATCTTGGCTAAGATTGATGTTTTCTACTATTTTTGTTTCATGGAGACGGTTCCTGAAAAGAAGGAACCGCCCCCTTCATAAAGGAAAAAGATTTGAGGTATATGTTTGAGAAAAATAAAAATTTAAAAAATTTAAAAAAGTTTGTATATTAATTTTGAGATTGGCTATAATATTAGTGTGGGTATATGATGGTTGAGTCAAGATTCATGCATGCTTGTGAAAGCAGGTGTGCATGGGTCGGCCGAAGGTTATATGCTGGTCGAAAGGCTGGTATATAGCCGGAGGGAAGATTGTATGTGGTGGGGAAAGGTTTTATTATAGTCGAGAAATTGATTATAATAGGGCTCCAACTTATCATATATGGTCGAGCTAAGATTATATATAGTGCCGAAGATTTTATTGTACTAATTTTTTAACATTATAAATTTTTTGGTTATATATAGCCGTGAGGTTATATATAGCTATGCAGGTATTATATATAGTCGAACAAACCATGAGTATGGGTGGTGAACTGCTTATATATAGTCGAAAGATTATATATGGGTAATAAGGTATCTATACTTGTGCAAGTCAGATCGTCATGTGCTTATAAAAAAGTATCATAAAATATTATGATACTTTTTTTATGTTTTCGGAGGAAAGTGCTCCGTTTTCGTCATCCTGAGCGAAGTGAAACATAGCCGAAGGATCTCAAGTTTTACACATATATAAGAGTAAGACGAGAGATCCTTCGACTTCACTATGTTACGCTCAGGATGACATTCAGGGATTGGTACTCGCTTCGATAAAGACAAACTTGCTATAGCACATTTTTATATTTAATTAATGGGACTTCACTCTTTACTCTTGTATTATTTCTGCTAGGTGTGATGCAAATTTATTTGTATCTAATGTTGAAGAATCTGAAGTGTACCATTCAGGTTTTACAAAAGTAGAGTCTGTTGAAAATTTGGAAATCCAATAGTCATGATTTTTAAATAATATTGAGTATGGCAATAAATCAATAAATAAGTTGGGATTTTCTTTTAAAATTGCAACCAAGTTTTCATAATCAGTCTGTTCTATAAAGTTTGCAAATCCAATAACTTCATTGATGTTATCGATGGCATCAATATTCACCTTAAAAGTGTTCACCGTAAACTTTATAATGAGGATATATATGATTAAATAGACAATAAAGATTTGTATATTCATATCAGTACTTATCATTAGGGAAAGTGGAAGAGAAGATGCTAAGTTTAAAACAATACTAATCACAGTAATAAGTAATAAAACAAGTGTACTTCCAAACTTTAATATATAACTAATCAAGTATTTGGCAGATTTGGTCTTTTGCTGGTTATTTTGGTTCTCAAGTAAATTGATATATATCCAGTGTATAACTAGTGAAAATAAAGCACCTAAGAATACTGAAAAGTATATACTATAGGTAACAAAATAAAAGAAATTAGAGACAACCAAAATTAATACTAAAGCTGAAATGTATTTTAGAACCTTAACTCTTATATAATAAAATCGATTAAAAGGTTTATATAATTTATCTATTTTATCTATGATAGAATTTCTAGCTTTGTAAGATAATTTTTTAATTTTAAATCTATGTTTGTGTAAAGATACGGTTTCCCCTAAACTAAAAATTTCATCAAAGAGAGTTTTTTCATATCCATCCTCAGTTACAATATCTCGTAGCTTAGTAACAAAGAAATCATTATATGTTATCCATCTAAGATACTTACTTAACTTTCTATCTATTTTTACAAACCCCTTATTAGCCCACTGTATTATAAGGGAATTGATATCGTTTACATTTAAAACATGGTTATAAAAATACTTTATTTCAGCACAGTTTAGGTGTAAAGGAGGAGTAGAGGCAGTTTTTGGAGTAATTCTACGCCTGTTTATTTTAAATTCAACAAATGACATGAAAGATATAGCAAATAATAAGCAAATAGTAGTAATCAATATTTGAGTGAAATTGCTTTTTGATTTCAATGTTGGGTTAGTAAAATATTTTTCTTGCAAAGGTATATCAATGATTATTTGCTCGTGGGGATCAAGCGGTCTTATTGTATTACCGGAAATAACATTATCTCTTACATCCCAAATGATACCAGAATCATCATGGTTTTTAAAATCATTAAGATAAAGCTTTATTTTAGAATAGTCGAAAGATGACGGAAGCTCTATACGAAAACTACAGTTATAAACAGTAGCGTCCCAAGTATTATTGAGTATATTCCAATACATCTCGTCCATGTATCCATATATATCTTCCCCCATGTCATATGTATAGGAAATAATATAAGAGTTGTGACCACGAACTAAATCATTAGCAGAACCTATGTTTATATCAAGAAAATCCCCATCTTTTTCGACAATATAATTATAAAAATTATTTTTTTCATTAACGACATTTATATCAGAAACTTTATGTTCATAATTATAATGGTTTATAGGAATTCGCTTTGTAATTCCAATAGCTTCTTCACCAAAATATACTAATATTTTTTCAGTTACAAAGTAGACATTATTTTTTGATACAGTTATAGTTACATCATAACTTTTAATATTGTAATGCTCATCTGTTAAAGCAAGTGGAGTCAACACAGCAATGAAAAGAAAAGTAATAAGTAATGTCTTAATAACTTGATCCAAGTATTGAGGTTTCATAAGCCCACTCCCTTTAATGTAGTTTTGTATAATTATAGCAAACTTGATGCTATTTTGTAAAGAAATATTTAAATAGGAAAAGTTTTAATAAACTGCACTATTTCTACAGTTAAATGCAATATTGAGAAAAACTCATACCGTTCACTTTCAAAAGCATACACTTTATTAAAGCTTTGTAGACAGAGATAAAAAAAGGTGATAAAATGTGGAAAAATATATTAATAACAAAATATTACATTAGGGACAGTTATTATGTTGTATACGAGGGGTGATAATATGGCAAGAGGCGAGAGAAAGCGAAGTTTTACAGGTATATACCATATAATTATAAGTGGTAAATATAAGAAAAATATATTTTTAGATGATCAGGACATGAATAAGTTTGTATCCATTCTAGAAGAGAAGATAGCGGAAACAGACTCTGAATTATATGGGTATTGCTTGATGGAAAACCATGTACATTTAATAATAAAGGAAGGAAAAAGAGGTATAGCTGATGTTATGAAAAGGATGTGTATAAGCTATGTGTGTTACTATAACAAAAAATATAAAAGAGTAGGGCACTTATTTCAAGGCAGATTCAAAAGTAAACCGATTGAAGATGATGAATATTTACTTACTAGTATAATGTATATTCATAATAATCCTGTAGAAGCAGGGAATGTCGAAAAGATTGAAGACTACAAATGGAGTAGCTTTACAGAATATACAAATGATAAAAGTGGGATGGTAAATGTTGAAACAATATTAAAGATAATAAGTCCAGACACAAAAACGGCACGAAAAGAGTTTGTTGTGCTTAGTAAAAAAGCAATAAGAAATTATGATATGGATATTAGGAAAGAGAAGGATGAAATTGACAAAGAGGAAAACACAAAAATTAAAAGATTTTTAAAGATTAATAATATCAGTTTGACTCAAATAGAAAAAAATAAAATACTAAGAAATAAAGTAATTGTAAAACTATATATAAATTTAAAAGTATCTGCAATAAAGATTGCATATGTGTTTAATTTAAGTAGAGCATCAATACATTTAATAGTAAGGAACCATATAAATGAAACAAGGGTTCTAAATAAGAAAAATGAAGAGTCAAAAGTAGGCTGAAAAGAGATAAAAAGGAGAGAAGAAAAATATGCGTAAGATAATGATGATTGTGGTTTTGCTGATGGGAATTATAATAAATAATAGCGTGATTGCAAGCGGTGGATTTGCAGATGTGAAGGAAGGAGACTGGTATTATGGAGGAGTTGGTAGGCTAATTGAGAAAGGAATAGTTGCTGGGTTTCCTGACGGTACTTTTAAACCAAGTAGTAGTGTGCAAGCAGATCAGTTTATTAAGATGGTGCTTGTAGGATTAGGCAATACAGATATACAGAACGGTACTGAGTACTGGGCAAGTAATTATATTAGTAAGGCAAAGGAATTAAATATTTTAACGCTTGAAGATTTTATGATTTATCACGGTAACTATAACTATACAAGGGCTATAACTCGTGAAGAAATGGCTATAATAATATCTCGTGCTCTTACAGGTACAGAAGCAAATGTAATTAACAATATAGAAGATCAGAAAGCTTACGCAACGCTTATTAAAGAATATTCACTAATTCTCGAAACAAGCAAATCTCCTATTGCAGAAGTATATGCTAAAGGTATCCTCATGGGGTATCCTGATGGCTACTTTAAGCCGTACAAAGGTCTTACTCGTGCCGAAGCAACAACAGTTATACTTCGTTTAATTGATGTAAGCGAGAGAGCACAAGTTACCAAACCTACAAAAACAATAGATGATGTAGAAGATGAAGAAAGTGTAGCGTTGCCTAAGAACGCAGCTGACTTTTATAGAATAAACCCTGAGGTACCTACTTATTTGTATGAATATGCTTATAACCAGAAGGCTAAGTATGATATGGATTACTTTATGACTAATAAAGAGGTATATAATGACCTAAATTATAGTTCTTCATATGGAGGAACAGGAAGACAGTTGCTTGGTAAAATAAAGAAGTACGCTACGGAATATTTAGATGCAGTTTATAACATGGACTATACAAAGGATAGTACAGTTATTCGTGATGCTATTAGATACCATTTTAATGATGTTTATGGTAATGAAAAATTTGTAGATGATTATGTTAAAACAATGAAAGATAATAAAGTAATAAGTAAATATGAATTTTTAACAGATGACTCTCTTGTATATCAAGACAGTACAGGGGGTGTAAGAATAAGAGGAAAATTGAAAATTATGTATTTATCTAATAATGGGGGCAAGTGTGTAACTTTTGATAATACTACTAATGACTTATATAATATACCGATAGAACTCAATAAATGGTACGAGCAAGATGTTGAATTTAGATTTTCAAACGCCTTTGGACAATCTTTATGGACCAGAACAGAATTTGTATTAGGAGCAGAATATAGCATAAAGTAATTATTTATAGCTGGAACGGAGGTGTTTGTTTTGAGTAATAAGAGGCGAAAAATAATAATAAGTTGTTTTATTTTGTTTATGTATCTGGTTATATTAATTCCATTCAAAAATGTATTCGGAGAAGCAGGAGTAGATGAGCGTGTATCGGTTCCTGTTAAGGATGGTGTTCAATATCTTAAGTTTATAACAACAGCTACTGCTGGAACAGGTGGTACTAAATATCGTACACTAGGGTGGCAGATTTCATTTGATGTAAACGGGAACGGTAAAACGAGTGATGATTACAAGATGATTTACCCTATGAACGACGGCGGACAAACAGGAACGATAATTAGAGAGATACCTTTTAGGGGAGAATATAGTGCGATTCTTGAAACGCTTTGTCGCGGATTTGGTAGTGGTGGAGATATAAACAATCCTGACAATGAGGATAAAAAGATAATTAATTATATGTTTAGAGGTGGAACGGTTTATATAGATGCAGTTCAAACGGTTGTGCGTAACGGAGTTTATGACTATGCTTATGCAAACACTAACAACGGAGCTCTTAATATGGATAGCAAAGGGCAACTTGTTGGAACAACGGGGGGATTACATTTTTCTTATTCATCTATTGCTGGAGCGGTAGCATGGAGTGGTACTGCTATAACGGATTTGAAAACTTATTATAATATTTCAAAAGTCTTTACTCCTGAGATGGTACCTCATTATATACATTATATATATAGTCAGTATATGGAAGGACAGACAATATATGATTCAATTCCTTTTGCCACCAGGGATGAGGTAATAGTTGCAGGAATAAATACAAATAAAACGCTTACTGCTGATGATTATACAAGCAGTACAAGAACATTTAAAAGCCTAAGAGCTAGTTATACAGATAGTATAAAGGAAAGTTTTATTAATATCACTTCAAAATCTATTGTCGGTTTTGATTTTGGAGCTACTGGTACATATAATCCAAACATCTATATAACAAGCTTCTACGAGGTGAAAAAGCCTGCTAATCCAATAGCAAGTTTAGGGGTAAGGGATGCAGAGGAATCAACAGTACATGAAGAAGATGGTTATCAATTTTATACTCTTGGTACCACTATGAATTTAATGTTGGTTGATAAAAGTTATTATGATAATCTTGACATAATAGATTTGAAAATAAAAGACCTAAAAACAAATGCAATAGTTTTCACAGGAACAGACTCAAATGATGAATATAATTTAAAAAACAAACCTATCGGAACATATCAATATCAAATAGATATTACCTTAGAAGGTGGGAAGAAAATATCTGATGCAGTTTCTTTTAAAATAGTAAAAGGAGAGGAACCTGAAGAAGAGAGCACTTTGAAAGCAACAGGAGATATAGATGCTCCAGTATCCGTTCTTGAAATATATAATACAGCCGATGCTACATTCAGTTTTCGTGCAAGTTCTAATTATGAGCTTAATGGGTGGAGGATTATAGATGGAGCGAAATATGTAGTGGGAGAAGATTCGGGAGATTTTGAAGGATACAGTGATAGTAAAACAGTAAATCTAAAAATCCCTGTAAATAAAAAGGTTACAATAAGTGTAAGAACATGGGATTATAGTGGCGAGAGAGCTTCTGCAGAAGATATTGCAGATGTAGATACAAAAGAAATCAGACCAGTAGCAGGAAATAAAATAAGTATGCTTAAAGAAGAGCCTAATAGATATACAAGTAAAGAATATAAACAATATAAGAAAATAAAAATAGATACAAACTATTCAGATATACTTACAGATGATGATGTTTTAGCTTATGCTCCTAATAATTATAGCAGTTCTCTTACTGCTGTAGAAATACAGCCAGTTACTTCAGGGGGAGCACTTGATGTATCAAGACTTCCAACGATAAAGTTTGCAGATGAGTCAAAAGTTATAAGAGAGTCTGACAAGATAACGCTTAGGGGAGATGTTACAAGAACAGCAGTTCATTATGCAAGGTTTGATGCGAGTGGTTATTACAGGATTAGAAACAAAGTCACTAACGATTACAAAACAAGTGTCTGGTCTAGTTACAATACTATATATGTTGCGCCTGACCAAGCTCCTGTTATAAATAGTTTTGATATAATAGCTATGGAAAAGGATAATGTAGAAAATTACTATAGTACGAGTAAATACTATAATAATACAGTCAATATGTGGAGTATATATAGAAATCCTGATGATCTCGTCTCTAGATTTAAAATAAGAGTAAATTATGCGAGTCTAGATGATGAAATAGGAGATATAAACTTATACATGAGCTATGATGATAATGGAGATTTAGATGTAACGAATGATAGCATATACTCTAATATGCTAATAACGAAAGACACAAATCAATTACAAAAAGTAAATGAAGAGGATGTATTTAGAGTTATTAGTAAATCGGTTGGACAAAACATTACGGAAATTATAATAGAGATAAGTAATACAAACAGAAATTTATTTGGCAAGCTTCATTTTGAGTTAGAAGCTGTTGAAAAACCTATATACCCTAATTATATAGAAGGAAACTTATCAGCAGTACCTATTTTATCAGCCAATATTTTAGCAATGGATAACCTAAATAAAAATATATACATAGATAATTTGACACCTAACTTATCTGCAGAGACAGAAAAAGATAGTATAATAGAATTGTATCTGCAAAATGAAACAAACATAAGCTATTATTCGAGTATAGAACCCAGCTTACTTGGAGTGTTTAAAACAAGATTAGCTAAAAAAGAATTTGATTCTGGTAAGATTTTATCAAATATTACTTCGAAAGATACAAATCTTTGGGAAGAATATTCGTCTAGTCCCTACGGGTATACAGTAGGAAATACAAGCGGTAATTATCAAATGGGCGGTATGTATACACAGAAAGACGGATGGATGTATTATACGAGTGGGAGCAGTATAAGAAAATTTAGAATAGGGACATGGGACGAAGATACATTAGTTTGTAGTCTTCCAGTTTCGTCAAGTGGTCAAATATCTTTAGTGAATGGATGGTTTTACTTTGACTCAGAAAAATCTATATGGAAGATAAAAGTAGATGGTACAGGGGCGCAACAGATTCTTTCTCTTTCAACTAGTTACTATTTGCATAGTTTATATGGGTTTGCAGTTAAAGACAATTATCTTTATTTTAGGAGAATGTACAAAGAAAGAAGCAGTTCATCAAAAAGGTATGATATAACTAGAATAAATGTTGATATACCGGTTCTTAATTTTACTGAAGGTGGATTTTGGGATACTCATATTAAATCTATTGCAGGTGGATCATATGATTATGCTTCACTAGATGTTGAAGATAAATATCTGTTGTATACAAGAGATAAACAGCCATATAAATATGATATAATGAAGGAAAAGAATAGCTATATGGTTGATCGAAACGGTAGTGATCTTACAGGATACAGAGGATATATGTACTTTTACGGTCAGACAAGTAGACAAGACCATCTATATAGAATACCCTTAACTGCAACTGATAGGGATTATGACTCGGTAGATGGGGATGAAGGACATATACAAAATTATAATTTATTAAATGACTATATATTTTGGGTGAAAAATTCTACTTTTAATAACCCTTTAGGTAAAACGATGCTATATAGAGCTTCTTCAAGTGGAGATGGGGAAACTGTAGTTGATAAGGACGGAGTCTCATCTGGAACAACACTTTATTCTATGGGAGGCTATATTGCGTACAGCGGAAAGAAAATGCCGGCTTGGGATTTACCAGTAATAAACTTAACTCCACAAGATAATAAATATGGAGATAATACTAACTTTTCAGTTAGGGGTACAGTAACAGGACAAGGAACTGTTTGGGTAAGATGTCAAATAGGAAATAAACTTGTAAAACAAACATTTACGAACCCGAGTAATGCGACTTTTAATTTAAACTTTAACACAAAAGATTTTACTGAAGGTATATATAAAAATATTATTGTTACAGCTACTACAAGTAATGGAGTATACAACAAAGCCGATGTGGGAGATATAACGATAAGAAAGATACTAGCAAATTTAAAAGAAAATATTTCAGGCATGCCTATTACAGGAAATAATGGAACAAGAGTAATATTTTTAGATAATAATATAAAAATTGACGACAATGCTGATAATCAAGCACTTATAACTGTTATAAAACCTCTTATTACAGAAAGGCAGTTGGGAATATACGCAAGTGACACTAATAATACTATTATAAGATCCCTAGTTTCTGATTTTGCTGGATTAACTGCGGAAGATAATTATAACTTAAATACGGCAAATATTAGCGAGTCAGCGAACAAAGTTACTAATTACATAGACATTAGAAAATCAATTACTAATACTGCATATTTTGCTATAAGCCGTGATGAACTTAAATGTATAAAAACTTTCTATGATGAGGAAAAAGACTATAAGCTCAGCGATTCCTATACTATGGAAGGCAAAATAACAAAGATTAATGGTATGTTGTTTGAATCTATAAAAAATGAAAAAGAAGGTACATTAAAAGTTACATTTGAACATGACCCAAGTGTATGGCATAATCCTGTTACTGTATATAAAACAGCAAATAATGGGGTTTATAATGCGGTTTCAAGTAAATATGACGGACTAAACGGAAAACAAATCATAACTGATTTACTAGGAAACAAATATTTGATGGGATCTCTCAACGATGATATGCGTGGTAAGTGGAAGGCGAAGCTACAAGCTTATGATGATACGGGTAACCCTTTATTTGATAAAAAAGATACAACAGAAGTATCATTCTATATACACAAGCCACCTGTTCCAAAGTTTTCAAATACAGAAACAGCTACGATTTTGACCCTAAATGATAATGGTTCATACGATATAGACATGCAGTATGCACACAATAACGGTATAGCTAAGTATAAATGGAGATATCTAGTTCGAAGTGTTAGTGGGCAGGAAACATGGATTGACGCAGGTGAGGGTGAAGAACTAAAGAGTATAGAGGTTATAAAAGCAGGAAGGAATATAACAGACTATGAGCTTACAGTTTGGGACTTGCAAGGATGTTCGACAAGCATTTCAAAAGACTATTTATTGCTTGATTCGCCTAGCGTGGACTTTGATTTTGTAGTAGGTGAAAATGTGACTAACTATGTGTACAAAGGAAATGTAGGTAGTGAGTGTGTGTCAGTAAATACAGATATAAAATGGAATGATGATGCGTACAATTCTTTGTTATATAGCTCAAGTGGAATAAGAACGGTACAAATAACAAATGACAAAGAACAGAGGACAAATGAAATAGATTTTAACTTACAGGTTCTAACTAAACCAATCATAAATTTAGAGAAAGATAAAAATATAACAGTTAGACTATCAGCAACAAATAAATATGATATAACAAGTACAAAAGGAAAAAGCACGAATGTAAAGGAAATTTATACTACAAATAATACGAACAATTATGTATCATATCAATTTGAGACAACACAAGGCTTTTTGTCAGGAGGAAGCATACCGATAAATGTGACTCTGACGGGCTTAGACGGTGTAAATCATGATGATATGCTTGTGAAAACACAAAGTATAGATCTGGGGTTAGGAGAAAATCAGCTAAACTATGTAGGTGGAGGCATATACACTAGAAACTTTACTATACCAGCTGAAAAAACAGGAGAAATCAAATATACTGTGAATGTATATTCAAAGAGAACAGGACAGCTAATTTGCAAAAAAGAATATGCGTCTTTCGCAGATAAAATGCCACAAAACGAGTCAACTCTATCAAACTTTAGAGTAGCAGAGCTAAAAGATACTAAACTCGCAAATTATTATATAAATCCAGTAAATAATGAGTCAAAAGAGATAGATATGGGAGTAAATCTTATGGCTATAGACAAAATAAATTTTGGAGGAATACCAGTAACTAAAGGGTATAAGTTGGTATTCAAGATAAATAGTAATAACTTAAATGAAACAAATGATAAGATACGAATAGTGCCACATTTTTATACGATAAGTGGTGATGTAAGGGATAATTTAGAAAGAGATGTGTACTGGATAAACTCAGAACATCAGATATATAAAGCAGGAGAAAATGCACATAGCAAGTACTCGAAACTCATGTTAGATAGCAACAATAGAGTAACTATAAATGAAACAGAAGCGGTTTGGAGGGGTGAATATTTACTCCCAGCAACAGCCTTTGCAGTACCAAAAGGCTACATACCTAAAACTATAAATGACAGTAACCTAAAAAAAGATATTATAGTAGCATTTGAAATAGTAGCAGAAAAGGAAACAACAGAAACTTACAACTATAATACAGGCAACTGGATAATAGAAAGAATAACACCGAAAACACCATATGAAATAGGTGATGTAATACGCTATAACTACACGACCAATGGAGCACTAGATGATGTAGGCGTATATAGAGTGAGGTAGAGAAAAAGGGGACGGTTCCTTCTTTTTAGGAACTGTCCCCATAAAAGAATATACAGGAGGGAAACATGCCTAGGAAAAGAAGAGAAATAAGTTCTACAGGAATATATCATATAATGATACGCGGTAATGAAAAGAAAAATATATTTATTGATGAAATAGATAAGTACAAATTTATAAAAATATTACGGGAAAAGATATTAAAAACCAATAGTATTATATATGCATATTGTTTAATGGATAATCATGTACATATGATAGTAAAGGAAAATACAACTAGTATCTCAGAACTGATAAAAAGTATTAATGTGAATTATGTGGGATATTTTAATAAGAAATATAAGAGGGTAGGACATTTATTTGCAGATAGATTTAAGAGTGAAGTTATAGAAGATGAGGGATATTTATTAATGGTCATTAGATACTTACATAATAATCCAATCAAAGCAGGGATAGTAAATAAAGCAGACGATTATAAATGGAGTAGCATTTCAGAATATCTAAGTGATAGTAGTTTTATACAATCAGGGGATATATTTAAAATCATACATGCGAATGTTATATGTGCAAGAAAAGAGTTTATAAGGTTTAGTCATAATTTGTCTAATGATAATGTTATGGATTGTTAGGTTAATATATGGGGACAGTTCCTAAAAAGAAGGAACCGACCCCTAAAAGAATAGAGTGAGGTAGAGAAAAAGGGGACGGTTCCTTCTTTTTAGGAACTGTCCCCATAAAAGATATAAAATTTTAACTTTAAATATTAACAATCAACGAAAGGTGGTGAAAAAAATGAAAGATGCATTTATGCCTATAGTGCTAACGGTAATTGTTATAATAGTAGCAGTATTCTTTATAATGAGAATATACACTCCACAAAAACAAACTGTAAACGCATTGGCAGAAAGTAGTGAACAAGCACAAACATCTGTGGTAGCACTTGCAGATGAAGATGGTAGTGAGGCGACAGGAACAATGGTAAAAGCATTGTACGAAAAGTACGATGGTACATATGTGGATGTGGATATATACGATACAAATGGTTCAACCGAGATTGATGTAGATAATGTCAAAGCTGATGAAATATATACAAAAACGGTTACAAGAAGTGAAAAAGACATGAAAATGACAGATATTAAGTTTGTGAAAAAGTAGGCTTGTGAGCGAGATCCCTACCGCTAACGCGGAGAGATCTCGGTTACTAATAGGAGGTGTTCCGTGAAAGATATATTTATACCTATAATTTTGTTTGCAACGACAATACTAGCATCTGTGTTTTTCTTGAATAAAATATATGAACCACAGCAACAAACAATGAATGTTATTGCAGAAAACAGCGAAAGCTCATCGTTTGCAGTGACGCATGTGTCAGATGGAAACAATGAAACTGTATCTGGAAGCGTTGTGAAATCGACAATAGACTATTATAGTGTAGACACGACTAAAATAGTAGTTGTAAAAAAAGGAGCAAATGAAGCGACATATAGTTCTAATAAATATGATGAAGGTTCTAATACGGGAATGAGTGTAGTCATTAATAATAGTGAAAACTATGAAAAGGAAGTAGTCAGAGATAACAATACACATGAGCTCACTGCTATTTGGTTTATACTAAAATAAGGAGGCGAAGATAATGAAAGACCTAGTGGCGGGCACAATAATACTAATAGTTCTATTTGGCCTTTTAGCCAGAATTGTAGTAGAAAGAGATTATAAAATAAAAGAAAGACAAGTCGAAGATATCGTGTATACATATACTCAAGTTGCAAGTAAAAAAGGGATGCTAACAACATCCATGTACGAAGAAATGTCTAAAAAATTAGGAGCGTTAGGTGTTTTTAATATAAATATAAAAGCAGAAAAGTTTTTTAAAGATTCAGATACACCATTAGAAATAGAAGGAGAGAAGTCGATCGTCGATGCAAATCTAAGAGACGAGGGATTTGATATACTAACTATAACTGTAATTGCAAAAAGTAACCATATGTTAAATACATTTTATAATACCAATAGAGTGATATATAAATTAAATGGGCGTGCATCTGCACCAGTATTCTGAAATTGAAACTGCAAGCTTACCTTTTGAGGAGTGTGAATTTATGAGGCTTTTTATATGGATATCAGTGCTAATATTAGGGGTGAATACATTGCTTTACGGAGATATGGCTATCAATAGCCTAGACACTGCCAAAATAAAATATAAAAGAGCACTCGATTCAGCCACATATGCAGCAGCAAAGTATAGAGCTTACGCAAGTGAGGAATATATGGAGAATATAGCAGATGGATTTAATGAGAACATATTGGTAAACAAAGAAGAAGCCTTAGAATGGTTTTACAGAGTGTTTTTTAGGAATATAAATATGGAAGATGATAAATATATGATGGCAGAAATGAAAAAGTATATAATACTAAAATCTGTAATAGGATATGACAAGATGTATATAGCAGGTAAAGATGATAAATGGATAGAAATGAATTATGAAATAGAGTACAATGGAAAAAAATATAGATTTACTTTGTCAGATAAATTATACGACATACAACTTGGTATATGGAAAAATGCACAGGATATAGGGTTAGATGATGAAACTAGGACTGAACTTGTGACAAAACGCATAAAGGATAATATAAATAATATATTAAACCTGAGAGAGTATGAAAAAAACAAAGGCTATTACTATGTCGACTTTGGTATAGTAGATAAGGATATAAATTCACAGATAAAAGGAATAAACTTTGTGGCATTTGTGGAAGGAATGCCTATACCTGCATTTAATATGGATGGTAGAAGTAAGCTGTATGCCGTGTCGTTTGCGGGGGCAGAAATAAGTCGAAAATGAGAAGGTGGAAAATGTTGACAAGTAGTAGGCAGTAGTGTAAAATATATTTATAAATTTTATACTAGGGGGATGGAAAATGTTACATATTAAGACAAGTGTTAACGGGGAAAAGAAACCGAATATCGTAAATGAAAATTCAGGTTGTAGAGAATGTCAAACATCGGGCATAGTAGGAGATCAAGTTTGTGTTAATGATATGGATTATTACAGTGATGCACCGTATATGTTCGCAGAACAGATACATGGTCCAATAATATTAGAACAATTATAGAGATTGATGAACAATAATAGTAATGATTTGTTTTTTAAAAATTACAACAAAGTGTTGTAATTTTTTTGTTTAGGGTCTATAATTAGAGAAGATGATAAATAGTTAGAACTGTGCATTGTGCACGGAATAAGGCGGTGATTTACATGTATAAAAAGCTTCTGGATTTAATTGAGGAAAAGAAATATTATCAAGTTAAAAAAGAGTTAATGGAAATGAATGAAGCTGATGTTGCAGAAGTGTTAGAAAACATAGATGATGGGGCTACTGTAATTAAGATTATAAGGTTGTTGCCTAAAGATTTAGCAGCCGAAGTATTTTCATATCTTCGTGTAAACACACAAAGAAGTATTGTAGAAACATTTTCAGAAAAAGAGCTTACAAAATTAATAGAAGAGTCATATTTTGATGATGTGATAGACTTGATAGAAGAAATGCCTGCGATGGTTGCTACTAAGATAATTAAGAGTGCAGGTAAAGATAAGAGAGCACTTATAAATCAGTTCTTGAACTATCCAGAGGATTCGGCTGGAAGTATCATGACGATAGAGTATATTGATTTAAAAGAGGATATGACGGTAGGTAAGGCAATAGAAAATATAAAAAAATTAGATTTAGATGATGAAAATATAAATATTTGCTATGTCACAGATGCAACAAGAGTTTTAATGGGAGTTGTTCCCTTACATAAACTGATTTTACTCGATGATGATGTAGAAATAGGGAAAATCATGGAAGAGGAAACTGTTGCAATAAACACAAATGAAACGAGCGAGAATTGTGCTAATATATTTAAGAAATATGACATAGTTACTGCACCAATTGTGGATAATGAAAACAGATTAGTAGGGATAATAACCATAGATGACATAGTGGACGTTATAGAACAAGAAGCAACAGAAGATATCCAGATGCTAGCCGGTATAGCTCCATCTGATGAAGGTTATCTTGAGTCAAATGCTGTAAATCTTGCTAAAAATAGAGTTGTATGGCTGCTTGTGCTAATGGTATCAGCAACTTTTTCAGGTATGATAATAAGGGAATATGAGAGTTTACTGCAGTCAGTGGTTGTGCTGGTAGCGTTTCTGCCTATGTTAATGGGCACTGGAGGAAACTCGGGTTCTCAGGCGTCTACACTTGTAATAAGAGGACTTGCACTAGAAGATATAAAAATAGGTGATATTCTCAAAGTATTATGGAAAGAAATACAAGTAGGATTTTTAGTAGGGATAACGCTTGCAATTGTAAATTTTGGGAGAATACTTCTATTTGAAAAAGTAGAAATAAAAGTGGCCACAGTTGTTTGTGCGACACTGTTTTTTACCGTTATTATTGCAAAAATGATAGGTGGAGTGCTCCCTATCGTGGCGAAGAAGCTAAAACTAGATCCTGCAATAATGGCTGCACCACTTATAAGTACTATGTCGGATGTGTTGGTTTTACTCATTTATCTAAATTTGGCAAAGCTGTTACTTGGAATATAGTAGAAATAATATAATGAAGGGTACGGTTCCTTATTTTCAGGAACCGTCCTCATGAAAAGAGCAAAAAGTGTTATACTATAAAATTTCACAAAAAAAGTTGCAGTCTATGGGAGGCCACTGAAAAACTTATACTTTTTCAAAACCTCTCGTAAGAATAACAAAAAATACGACTTGAATTTCAATTTTGAAATTTCAAAGTCGTATTTTTTATGGAAAATGTTAAATCTGTCTCCACAT
>Ga0209000_1000289_pt1 | contig 57012 bp, 76 predicted proteins | sample RifGroD2_FD_183998 | JGI IMG/M metagenome (GOLD analysis project Ga0209000, IMG submission 183998) | Groundwater microbial communities from Rifle, Colorado, USA - Groundwater D2 (SPAdes) (version 2) | ecosystem: Environmental > Aquatic > Deep subsurface > Groundwater | place: Rifle, Colorado... | reverse complement strand
GGAGTAGTGTGTCCTGGATTGTTGGTGGGCTTAGTACCGCTATGTGTTCGGCTGGCAGGCTTCTGGGCACCTTGCCTAGTAACTCGTTAACCGCTCCCTTTACGTTCTCGATACCGTAGGTAGCTACTAAGTCCTTAAGCTGCTCGCCTGCTGTCAAAAAATCCATGGTTTTAGCCCCTTCCGTAATGTTTAATTTTGGTCTTCACTAAAAGAAATTCTCCCCTGGTAAACGTGTCGTCGTAGGCCCTTTGTAGGGTATAACTACCGCAGGCCCTACAACTTACTTTACTGGTTAATGGTCCCATCCATTGGAATTTTAAGAACTTAAGGTCTTCCGTTTTAGGTTCTTCGTGGCCGCAGTTTCCGCAGCGGTATACGCCTAAGTTCATAAGCTTAATCCCTCCTACGCTACCACGTTTGCCCGCTGCTCGTCGATTAGTTCCAGGGCTGCCTTAACGATATGTGGCGCTGTTTCCTCCTGGGCGGCTATAGCTTCTACGATGGTGTTAATGTCCAGAAGTACAGCCCCTTCGGTCTTGGTCTGCATAAGGGCGCTAAACGTGTCCATAGCGTAGGCCCGTTCTTTTTCGGCTTCGATTCGGCTACGGTCTAATACTTCGTCGCCAGGCTTCGCGCTCTCCAGCTGTATGGTCTTTACGTCGATGTCCTTACCATCTACCGTTACCAGGCCTACGGCTATGGTTCGCGCTATCTCTGCTTCGGACGCCTTAAGACGTGTTAGGCTGCCTGGGTTATAGAATACCTTCCCGTCGGCCCGTTTAATAAGTCCGTAGCCAGGGTGGTAGTCCCCCGTTAGTACCAGGTCGGCCGTCGTTACTGCGTCGTCTACCAGGGTAAACTTATCAAACGGCGGTTCGTGATCTAATAGGGTACCGTGGGATACCTGGATACTCGTAATTCCTTCTACTAGCTTAACTTCTGGGCTGTAGCCGTAGCCGTTTACGTCCATCTTTCGACTGTATGGCGTGAAGGTTATAGCCGCTTCCGTGTAGCCGTTGTCGTTAAATATATAGGCTACGTCGTTGGGGTCGCTGGGGTTCTTGTATATCCGTAGATTCGGTACCAGTCTTTCCAGCAGGGCCAGGCTAGTACGGTATAAGCTGGCGACGTTGTAGCCCTGTACGTCGTGCTGGCCGAAGGTCGTAAGTATTGGGACGCCGCCGCTGTGTTCATTGATAAAGTCCGCGTACTCTAGCAGCGTTCCTATACTGACTACGAAGCTGTCCCATATGTCCCCAGGTGTCAGAATAGCATTTACTTCCCACTTTTTAGCTAGCTGGAAACATTCTAGCAGCTTGGCCTTTACTGCTTCCTTGTAGTCGTCGGTGCGGTTCCTGGGGTTCGCTCCCCGTAAGTGCCAATCCGCGGTAAATAGTAGACGTATCATGTTTTTACCCCCTCTTCGGCATCCATAAGCCGTCTGTCCATAAACGTCTTATTCTGTATAAAGAAGTCTGGGCAGTTCATTGGTTCGGGCTGGCAATCCTTACGCGTTTTTCCTTGACATTCTTTACAGCAGGCCATGGCTCCAGGTTGGTTAGGGAATTCACTTAGTTTTACTTTCATTCCCTAGCCCCTCCTTTTACCCTGGCTTCCTGGGTTACGGGGTCCTTAGTTACCCTGTAGCTTACGTCGCCTATGGTTTCCAAGGTCGTGTTATGAGTAATAAGAATGATCTGGCGACCGAACTTTTCGGCGTACTGCTTAAGGAAATACGCCAGGTTTATGGCTGCTTCCCCGTCTACGTGCTTCCCGATTTCGTCCAGCAGTAACGGGCCGTCGTCGTTTACCAGTTCGTCAATGGCCAGGCGAAGCGTTAGACATATTACGTCAATCTTGCCGCCGCCGTTATCGTAGTCGGGCTTCTCCAGCTTGGTTACTACGCCGTTCTCGTTTAAATAAAAGTCTGCTTCTGGTCGGTTCGAACGTACTACTAGGTCAATGATAAATTTATGGTTACCCCCGTACACGATATTTAGGGCCTGGCTTACCAGTTCTTCCATGCGTCCCTTGGTCTGTTGCCTGGCGAAGTCGCTAGCCTTCTGTAGCAGGATTAACACTTTATCCAGTATAGATAGTTGGTTTTCTGCTGTCTGCTGGCTAGCTTCTGCCGTGGCGCGCTGCTCTAAAAGTAGGTCCCGTTTACCCTCCCTTACGGCTAGCTTCTGCGCGGCCGTTTTAAGGTCCAGTTTAACCTTATTAAGCTGGTAGGACCCGTAAGTAGGGTTAGCTACTTTTAACTCGTCAGGCGTCAACGTGGAAGGTCTGACGGGCTTTCTGGCTAGTAATTCTGCTAATGACACGTAACCGCCCCCTTATAGTCTCGGTATAAGGCCTTCTACCTTGGTTAGGCTGGCCTGTATTTCGGAATCCAGCTTGGCTATTTCCTCGGCTACCGTTTCTGGGGTTACGCCCTCCTGGGCTAGCTTTACTATCACTTCGTCGCGCTGCTGTTCAGCTGCCTTCTTTTGGGTTTCTTTGATGGTCTTAGCCTGCTCGGCCTTCTTAAGGTTAACTTTAGCTACTTCGATACGGTTTTTAACATCCATCGTGTTTATTACCCCCTATTTAATTTAGTGCGCTTGGTTCTTTGCCACTTCTTTAAGTTCCTTAAGCGTGTCAGCTTCAACACTGGTAAACGTGTTAAGGGCTTCTTCGGCTGCGCTGGCCGTGTTACGTAGCTTTCTAATGGCGTTTACGGCTTCCGGCTTTTTAGAACAGTTAACGCACGTTTCCGCGTGGTCTAGGTAATGGTCGGCAATATGCTTTTGAAGGCTTAAATAGTTCTTGGTTTTTTCTAGTGACCTACGTCCCACTTCTAGGGCTAGGTTCATTTCCTGGTCTTTAGCCACTTCTTAGTTACCTCCCCTAACGGTTTACTTACCAGTTTAAAGCCTCTTATGCTAGTTAAACTTAGACACTTACGCGTTTTGCTCCAACCCTCCTCACCAATAAAAAAGCAAGGAGCTACGGCTTCTACACTTAGTAAATGGTCAGCTACTACGTTCCAGGCTTCCTGCACTGGGTTAACCTTCCTGGCTGCCTGTTTAGCACGCTGGCGACTATTCATTTCTTAGTCACTTCCAATTCCTTGTATTTTCCTTCCAGGTCAGACTTAAGTAGCTCGGCGGCTTCCCGTAAATGATCTTTAAACCAGTCGAATATTACACGTGTCTCGAAGTTACTAATAAGCTGTATTTCGTTCTGGTTCTTGTGGTTCATGGTTACGTTAAGGTATCCTACCGCGTTGTTCGAACTAGCTATAAAGTCATCCAACGTCTTAATTTGGCGTTTAAGTTTTTCGGCCGTGTCTACCGTGGCCCGTAGCTTGTCTAGTTCTACGTCGTTCATTAAAAAGTACCGCCTTTCCCTACCCCAGCGAAGTAGTCCACGGGGCCTACGTCCCTAAATAGTTTTACCGCCTTATTAGCCCGCTCTAGGTCTACGGGCGGCCAGTACCCTAGCCTATGCCTTACCCCCTCATGGAACGCGCTTACCTCCCAGCGTCTTTTTTGCTTATGGAAGCTTACACCCTTCTCGATTTTCCCCGCTGCTTTAAGTTCGTCCAGGGCTATCTTTAGGCCGCCTTCGCTTAAATTGGCCAGGTCTGGCAGCCATACGCCAGCCGTCGTCGTTTCGTGTACTAAGAAGGTTTCGTTTTCTACTTCTCCAGCTGTAGGCGACGCCGTTTCTTCCAGCACCCTTAATGATTCCTGTTCAGCCTGTATAAGATCCATTAGGTCCTGCTGGCTAGTGCCTATAATCACGTTTCGCATATTAAACCTGGTACATAAAAGCGTGTCTTCGTTAATGTGCATGGTATTTTGGCCACGTGTCGGTTCCATGATAAGTCTGTGTAACAATGGCTGGCTTATCTTCTTGGTTACGGGGTCTTTATAGTAGCCCCTGGCGTAAAGTTTACCAGTTCTTGGGTGTACGTAGGGGTGGAAACGGCCTTTAAACTCCAGCAGCTTAGGAAGTTCGACGGCGTCTATTAGTACCACGTCTTCCCGCCAGTCTTTCTTTTTGTGCCGTAAGATAATTACGGCTACCTCCCCATTTACTTTGTAGTCATTTTCCACGTTGTACCCTCCTTAATGGCTATGAGTATCTACTGCCTGGTCACATAGCGGGCATTTACCCCCCGCCGCTTCCCAGGCTTTACTTAGTTCGTCTTCGGCGTACCCTTGCGCTTTTACGGCTGCCCCTAGCTCGGCTACCGAACTAATTACCGTGTCAGCCTTTACCGTGTATTCCCTCCCCAGCTGCCTAAGCGTGTCCAGGCGTCCTATGCTTAGCCCTGCTGCCGTAACTAGGTCGGCGGCTTCCTTTACCCCTTCCAGGCCCGTAATGTCCTTCGTAAGCCGCGTTACCTGGCTGCTGGCTATGGTATGTTCTCCGTAAAGGTTCCGCAGCTTGTCCATACGTGCGGCGTGCTTTTCAACGTGTCCCAGGTTGTCGGCTGCTACGTCCAGGTCTTTGGTAGTCTGTAAAAAGTCGTCGGCTTCCTTAATGGCCTGCTTATAACTTAGTAGGTCAGTGGATAACTTGGTAATAGTGGTTAGGCGTCTGTCGGTAGTTTCTGCACTGTCTACGAGTAAGGCGGCAACGTCCAGGCCCTTCGTCGTTTCCAGGAAGTCCTCGGCTTCCTTAATGGCCTGCGTGTAACTTATTAATTCCGTGGATAAACTTTGAATAGTGCTTAGGCGTCGTTCAATGGCGTCTAGGCTGTCCATTAGTAACGCGGCGACGTTTAGCCCTTCAAAGTTAACCAGCTGGGCGGCAAGGTCGTCTATGGTCTGTATGCTGCTGTCAAGCTGCCCATATAGACTTAGTAGGTCGTCGTACCGTTGCTGGGCCTGGTCAATGTTCTTTAGGTCTAGCGCCAGGTCTGGGACTATAGCCAGTTTCACTAGCTCGGTTTCCAAGGTTTCCAGGCTATCCCTGGAACGTATCAGTAGGTTCGTAAGTTCGGCTAACGTCTGGCGCTTGCTGGCGTTATTGTCCAGTTCTTCTACAAGGAATTCGCAGGCCTTAAGCTGCTGCTGTAGGTCGTCTAGGTCCTGGTATTCTAGTAAGTCGCCGTAGCTTATTTCTACGTCCTTTTTAGCCGTAGAAATAAGCTTCTGGGTCCTGCTTGTCCTCTTGGTAGCTTCGCCTATAGCCAGGTCCACCGCTTCGGTTCCAGCTAGTTTTCCCAGTACCTTAGCGCCTACGCTGGGGCTTTCTGAAAGTAAAAACGGCGCTTCCAGCTGGAAGGCGAAGTTTAGATAAGTTTCGAAGTCCCCGAACTTGTATTTAGTGATACCCAGCGCGTCCTTAATCTCCTGGGGTACCTCTGCCTTTTCGAACGGTTCCGCTATCGTGCTAATAGTGTGCGTCGTCTTACCTTTACGCCTGGTCTTGGTAATGACTACCCCATTGTCTAGGCCTATCTCTGCGCGTCCTTCTTCGGACTGTTTTAGTACCTCCTTCGTGTCTTCGTCCTCTACCTTAAAAATGAAATTTTCCCCGCTTGGTTCGCCCAGGGCTACCCATTTAATGATTCTTAGTAGGCTACTTTTACCGCTGCCGTTGGGTCCAGTTACTACGGTCAGGCTTGGGCTTAGCATAAAGTAGCTTTCGAAGTGCGACCATAAGCCCCAGGCTTTAACGTATTCGATCTTGGCCATTACTGTAGCCCCTTTCTGGTAAGTACCTGGCGCTTTAACGCTTCGAAGTCTTCGGGCTTCATTTCCTTAAGCTGTTTAGTCACGTCGTTAGACTTGCCCCTTATCACTAACATGCCCGCTTTCATTCTCGCCGCCCCCTTTCTTTTTTCGCTTACTCGCGTGTATTCGCGGCTATTTTCTATTATAGGGGCTTATTTTCCATTAGTCAATAACTTTTTCACCTTACGCCGCGTTTCTTTTATTTCCATTATTTGTATGTTTACATTCGCGACGTATCCCCTTAAACTAAAGATGCTACGCGGTTATTCGTCTTTCGGCGTGGTATTACGATATACCCTATTTACTTGGTACCCAGGCGCCCCCTGGGTCCTTTTTGCGTTCAAATATAAAAAAGGACCCGCTGGGGGTCCTTTACTTGTTTCGACTTATTTTACTACTAGGTTACTACATTCACATATGCAACGCGTTATATTCCCCCTCTTCTTTATCCCATGGAATACACAACTCAACTAATCTAGGGTCTACTTCTACGGGCACTGTTTCCTCGTAGTCGTCTTTCTGTAAAACTAAAGGCCCTGCTAATCCCGCGTCTACCTTGATACCCGTGATCTGTCTACCGAATACGTTAAAAGTACCTTCATCGATTACTTCCGCTTGGCGCCCCTTGTAACAACCCTTTAAAATCAATACGCGCATAGGTTATACCCCCTTAAATTTCTTATAGTCCTAGTTTGACGCCTATTAGTAAAGAAGTCAAGAACTATTTACTTGGCTTTAGCCTGTTTAAGTAATCCCTTTTCTTCGGCTTTCGCTGCCAGGGCTTCGGCCTTCCTGTCGGCTGTCCATTCGTAGTTAAGGGCCTGGTACTTAGCACGTTTACCCTGTATCGCGTCCCGTACCTCCTTCCATGGCCTGCCGTACTTTTCGGCGCATCGTTGCCAGGCTTCGGCCCTGTCTTTGATCTTACCAGGTGGCGGTGTCATATCAGCCAGGAACGCGGGGCACGTTTTACCGCTCGGTAGACGTAGGCTGCATATAGCCCGCCACTTTTCGGGTAGGGCTTCGTATAGGGCTGCCGCGTCGTCGTACGGGGCGAACTTATGGGCGAAGCGTGTAAACTCGCTTAGGCGCTCTGTCTTGTAACTTATTACCTGGGCACCGCCGTCTAGCAAACTGTTCGCGGCTTTCCCCATTTGGTCGATACTGTGGCCCGTGAAAAGGTTCTTTATTCGATACTTACGGAATTCCACGGCGGTACCTGCTAGTTTATCTTCCATGGACTTAATTACCTTATGGGGTTCGTCTATCCATACCAGGGCTGGCCTTCTCTGATCTTGCGAAACGTCCACGCGGCTAAACGCGTTAAAATTGATCTTGTCTAACATAAAGCCCAGTATTGTAGCCTGGTTATCGTTCCACGCGTCCCCGCTTGCGTAAATTGCGACGACGTGGCCATAGCTGCCTTCTGGGTTATCCATTATACGCCGTAGGTCTAACGTGGGGCTGCCGTCGTCGTTTCGCTTCGGGTCCTGGTAAAACAGGTTAGCCATAAACTGGGTACCAGCCAGGGCCTTTACCCTGCTTAAGATAGGGTTTACTATTTCGCCGTCTTTGCCTGCTTCTGCCCTACCCTGTAACGTCTGTAAATCATGGGCCACTTCGGGCATTTCCTTAACCGCCTCCAGCTGGAGTAGTTCGGCGCGGTACGCTGGGGATGTTAGGGCTAGTTCTAGGTCCAGGAATGACCAGTCTGCTACTTTGGTTATAGCACGCATACAGCTAACGACGTACTGGGCCATACGGTCGGTAAAGTCGCCCGTATTACTTAAGCTGTTTACGAATTGTATAAAGCGGTCGGTTATACGCTCGGATATTTCCAGCGCTTGTAGTTCTGCGTCGCCTTGGGCAAAGGTACGGCCGTAAATGTCTGACCAGTTACACGCTATAGGCCAGGCTTTATTGTCGAAGTTTAGGGCGTGTATTTTGTCGTCTGGGTAATCTTCGGGTAACGAGTTTATAAGGTTCCGCAGGCCTTCGCCGTCGTCGGTAGCTATGGCCAAGACACTAAAGCCGTTTACGATCATGTCGTAGGCCGTGACGGTCCCGAAGCCTTCCGTTTTACCAGTACCCTGCTTGCCCTGGCCAAACGTCCCAGTACATACCGCGTCGTAGACTTCTTTAAGCTTTACCCCTTCGTAGGCTTCCAGGGGCATTTTTACCAGCTGGCGGGTACCTCGTTCAGTAACGACGCCTACCCGTATGCCTTTTACGTCGTCCTGGGTTAGTTCCTTCGGTACGCTTACGTCTTTAAACTTCCTAGACTGTATTTGTGGGAATTCGTTTATGAGGTAGTCGCCTGGCAGCTGCATAAACTTTCCCGCTTCTTCGGTAGATAGTTTTAAGGGGCGCATACGAATACTAAAGGCCCTACGCTTGTTTATGCTCTCGATAAAGAACGCAGTCCATTTCGGCGTTATAGCCACGACGTCTACCTGGTTATCAGCACTTAAGTCCTTCCAGGCGTTCGCTAGAGTTTTCACCGCGCTTTTTGCCCGTTCTGGACTATCACTGTGGGCTGCTATCCGTACCCACGTGTTTAATACGTCGTCAGCGGCTTTTCGCTTCGTGGAAGTGGTCATATTGTCCATTATCCTTTTTACTTCTTGGTACCTGTTTTCCTCCTTCTTGCGCTGCTTAAGCTGCCGTTTATGCTGTGGGGTAAACGCTGCCAGTTCTAGCAACTGCCAACGTAAAGCGTTAAATACTTCGTCTACCTTCTGTAGTAACTTAAGCCCGTGCCTGGGTATCTGGCCATTCTCCAGCTGTTTATGGGCCTTGGCCGCTGCCTGCTCCCAGGCCTTACGGTCGGTAGGCTCTAGCATCGTGTCAAATACGGCCAGGTCGTCGCCCTCTAATGTCCTTACGGCTGTTAATAGGCTGGGCAGCGGGTAGCTGTTTCCTCTGTCCGTGTCCAGGCTAAATATGTCGTGCTTTCGGTAGGTCAGTTCGGACCCGTAAGCCCGTGTAACGTCAATCTGTGGCAGCGGTTCGGTTACCTCCTGTACGGTTATGTTCTCATGGTAGACGCTTTCGGCCTTACGCATGATCTCGGCAGCCCTGGCCCGTGGTACGAGTAAGTAAAAACGTATGGTATCCTTCGTGAATACTACCCTAAAGTTAATTCTGTATTGCTTACCAAGGGTAAAAAGCGCTGTTTTCCTGCTAAAGTCCCAGGTCCGTAGTTCCTCGGTCTGGCGGTAGAAGCTGGCTACTACTTTGGCCAGTACATAAGCCTGGGTATTTTTAACGCTAGACGTCGGGGTAAGTTCATACGTAACGTAGTCGTCTGGACGCCAGGCTATTAGTTTCTGATCTTTTACGGCCACTTTGATACGTTCTACTGCCGTCTTAAGGTTTAAAGGCTTAGAAGGCCCTTTTTGTGGCTGTACGTCGGTTTTAATCTCTGCTACTTTCTCCGTGACTATTACCCAGGCTTCCCGTCCGTTAATTCTTACGATCATGCGAATACCAACCCCCTTAATGCCCAAAATATTAACCAGCCCCAGAACAGTAAACGCTTCGGAAATTTGGCTCCGAATTGCCATAACCATATGGCGCCTATCGTAGCCAGTATCATAGGGACATCTAAATAGCCCGCCTTAAACAGTGCGCCCGTGGCCTGCCACAGCGACGGGCCGAAGAATACCAGGGCTACTACCATTACTATTACCGATATAGGCGTAAAGACCATACGCTTACCCCCTACGAACGCTAATACTAAGACTACCAGCAGGCCCAGGCTTACCGCCCCCATAAGGTCTATACCTTCGGCAGGCTTCGGCAGCTGCGGCGCTCCTGGGCCTGCTACGGCAGCTGTTAGCTGGGTATACTTTTCGGGGTTTACCAGCTTCCCGCCCTGGGTTACTTGTAAATGTAAATGTGGCCCGCTGCTGTGGCCCGTGCTACCCGATAACCCCAGAACTGTACCCTTGGCTACTGGCTGCCCCTTGACTACTTTAACCTCCGAAAAGTGCCCATACGTTACGGTAGCGTCGGCCTGTTTGACTATGACGCCCTTACCTATGTTCTCATCCCCAAAGTCTGGCGTACTTTCGACTACCCCGTACCCTATGCTAGTTATCGGCGTACCACTCGGTACGGCTATGTCTGTGCCGCTATGGGGTTTACTGTGCATGTTGTCAATGGCCCCGAATTCAGACGTAACCTTTACCATCGTAGCGCCCCTTACTGGGGCTGGAGGGGCAACGGTTTCTTAGTGGCTTCTTCGATCTGGCCCCATACGTCTACCTGTAGGCTGTTCTGTAGCTCCAGGAATACCAGGGGCACCAATAAAATACCGATATACCCCAGTACGCCCTTAAGTACACGACTTTTCCAGCCTGGGTAATCTAGCTGGGCTTCTACTATGCCCCATATGGTTACGCCCATTCCTACCCAGAAACTAGCTTTCTGCATTAGTAGTATTAGACGTATGCCACCGCTGCTTCCAGCTGCTAAGGCTATGCTAGGGTGAGCTATTAGCGCGAATGTGTAGCCCGCCGTTAAATAAGCGCGGTAGTTCTGTCTTACGTGGCGCTTTATACGTCCCAGGGTAGTAAGAGAAAGGTCCTGCACTTCGATAACCTCCACGGCTACGGGCGGGGCGTAGGTCCGTGTAATCCCATTAATTTTTACTAACATTGTACGACCCCCTTTAAATAAAATTCTAACCCCGTGTATAAACTTCTAGGCTTTAGCTAATACTAAGTTCGTAACCTAAACAGAAAGGACGTGTAGCTAATGGCTGCTCTGATAAAGATAGCGGTAGGAATTGCGTTGATGGCTTACGGTGCCCCTGCGGTTTTTAACTTCTAGGCTGCTGGGTTTAGTGGTCGTAGCGACGCCATTTATAGGCGCTCTGGTATACTGGATAACACGCTAACCCGAAGTTCTGGCCTGGTTCCCTCTAGGTTGTAGTATTGTCTTAGGGCGTCCCTCAGTACGTCGCTACGGTCGAAGTATGTAGGTATTCGGGCTAGTGCCTGCGCTATATCGTCGTCGCGCCCTGGTCGTAACTTAAAAGATACGTCATAAACTACCTTACGTTCCACCTTACCCCCTCCTGCCTTTAGTCGTATTACATCTTATGGCGTTGGGGGTCCGTTTTATGCTTAAACGACAAAAAAGCCAGGGAAGTATTTAACTTCGCCTGGCTTTTTGCCCTGGGTATACTTTGCTTATGGTCGCTACCGCTTAGCTGCGCTCACGCTATAGCGTATGATCTGGGTACCCTAAAATATGCACGTCTGCCGCTTTATTGCAAAATATTTTTAGCGGTGCCGTCTTTGTACTTCCGCCGATCCTGCGTAGACCCTAAAAGTTCCATGAATTTACGGGCCGTGGCCATGTCGTCGGGCCGTTCCTTCTCCAGCAGCTTTAAGGCTTCTTCGATTAATTCCCGAACGCTGCCTATACCAGGGCTGCCTATCCCTATAAGCGCGTCTATAAGGGCCTTCGTTTCTGGGGTTACCTTGCTATTAAGGTTTACAAGTGGGGCACCGTTTGTTGGTTTACCCTTTGCCATTACCTTTTACCTCCTTCTAGTATCTTGGTCATTTCGTGTTCTAGCCGTCGTATCTCATGTACCAGGTCGTCGTACTCCTTGGCTATTCTCTTGTCCAGGCCAGCTATACTCAGGCTTATTTCCCCTATACGTCGTTCAGCGTGCCGCATATGGTACACACGTAGGCTTACTTCGTGGGGTTCTACTTTGTAGGCCATACGCCTAAGTATTTCCTGCTCTAGTTTTTCTGCCGTGGCTGCCTGGGCAGGGTGTAAGGTACCCCTGCCCGCTACCTTTACCAGGTCCACAAACTCCCTTAGTAGTTGGTCGTCTAACATTGTTCTGGTTCCTCCTTATGGGGACTAGGGGCGGCCCCGTGCTTTTTGATAAAGTCAGCTACGATCTTGTCGAAGTCGGCGGCGTATAGCTTTAGGTTAGCAGCCGCCTTTTCCAGGGCGTCCTTCTGGGTAGCGGGTTTATTACTTGACACGCCCATACCCGTAGTTACTTCCAGGACAAAGTAGGCGTGCTGGGTTTCACTGTGATAAAGGAAAAACCTATACTTTGGGGATTCCGGGAAATCTATAAGCCATAACGGTTTAACGGGTAGTACCTGGGTTCCTCCTGGGGTAAGTTGACTGGAGTAGTAAACCATGTTCTTAGGCGGCTTACGTTTCTTCATGGCTTAACGTACCCGTGCTTAGCGGCCCTTTCTTCCGCAACTTCCAGCGACGGCGCTACTCCAGCGTGTAGATTGCCGTTTACGTCTCGGTAGTTCCATTCTACCAGCTTCCTAAAAGGCCTTACCCGTTCCTTGTACTTCTCGGTAACTAGCTCCCCGTTTTTAATGCTTGCAGGCTTAATCATGTTAAACGCCTGCCTTTCTAAATATCCCGTAGGTCTTGTTCGGCTTACCTTCGTACTCGAACGGTATTTCTCTGGCTTCGAATTCTGGAAGTAGTTCTATGCTGCTGGTCCCTTCCAGTATGGCCAGGGCTGTAGCGTGGGCGTACGGGCTTAGGCATATGCTAGACGTTTCCCCCAGGTACTTTTTACTGGCGTCGTCGCTACCGCCTATAGGTTTCCCGAAGTAGCGCCCCTGGAAGTCAGCAGCTACGACGGTACCAGGCAGCTTAACGCTTAGGGAACGGTCGGCCAGCTTATCCATGTAATACTTGTCGCGTTCGTGGTAGCTATACTGGCCGGCCATTACGGCGTATCTTCCAGCTTTAACTAGGATTTTCTTAAACCAGGCCGCGCACGCGTAACCGTTGTCTGTAAATACCTCGTCTTCTTTGACGACGTAGTAACCTACAAGAAAGTTCTTAGCCTTGTTCTTTTCGGCTTCGGCGGCCGCGTCTGCTTCGGGCTTCTGGGGCACGGTCTTTAGTGGGCTGTCCTCGCATACGTAGCGGTTAGGGCACTCTTCACAGCCGCCGCTAGCCTTGTGCATTTCGCAGAATGTCATAACTTCCGCACCTTCTACGGCGGTAGTGGCGGCTAGCTCAGCTTCTACCTGGGCCTTTTGGCACGTTTCCATGGTAGCGGCTTCTTGTTCTTCGACAAAGGCCAGGGCCTTTACGCGTTCAGCTTCGTAAAGCTTAACTAATACCCCTATTTCTGATTCAGTGGTATTTTTGTAACCTTTTGAAGTCGGGTACACAACCTTGCTTAGCATTTCGTAATAAGTGTTGTTCCAGTTGTAAACCATTAGGCAGCCGCCTGTAATTTTACCCTGGTCGCGAAGGGTAAAAAGCCGTTCAGTTACTACCTGAAAGTCGTCGATAATCTTGTTAGCCCGCTCGCATAACCGCGCTTTACTTGTCATTCTCATGTAAAAGCCCCCTTAAGTAAATTTCTATACCCCTATATTACTAAAATGATATAAAGAAGTCAATACTTCTTTACTGAAAATTAATATATAAGAACGCAAAATAAGAAGGGGGGTAGTCCCCCCTAACTTTGATTTCTAAAAACCAAAATTAAAAAAGTATACCCCCCTAAGTAATTACATACCTTATATATTATATATACTACTATAATATATATATATTATATATAATAGTATTAGTTATATGTATATATACATAGTATGTATGTAAGACCCTCTCCCCGTCGTTCTAAAGCTGGAAGTCTTTTACATTAGCAGCCTGGTAAGTTCTTCGTACTCCCTGGCGTCGCATTGCACGTAAATAGCTGCTTCCTGGCCGTTGGCGTCCACCCGTATTACAGCTGTGGACTTATCTTTCTTACGCCCGCCTAACGCAGCCCCCGCAGCCAGGCCAAAAGGACCGGCCAGTAACCCGCCTATAATACCGCCGCCCAGGCCCTTGCCTAAGCTTCTTTCGTCTTTCTGCTGCCATTCCAGGCCCGTTACTTCGTAGTCCTGGATTTCGTTAAACATACCCGTTACAAATTTAAGGCTTTTCGTCTTCTTCCCCCTGCTCAGTGTTACGGTCTTACCTGTAATACTACCGTAGCCCGTTACCAGTTCCAGCTTTAATTTATTAGCCACGTCGTCGCCCCCTGTTCTTTTTTGTTAGTATATTACATTTATAACCAAAAAAGAAGACCCCAGGCTTTTACGCCCAGGGTCTTCTTTTCGTTATTCGTCTTTCGGTATGTTCTTTGCTTGTGTGGCCGGGGCTTCCTGTTCGTAGGTCAGTAGGTTAGTGCCTGGCTCCTTTAAAATTGTTTCCAGTTTGTTTACGGCTTCTTCTAAATACTGGCTTAACTCGTCTTTAGTGAATATCAGACGAAGTATAACGGGTATATATTCGTATATTCCTGCAATAACTGATGCGTACTTTAAAGGCCCTGTCCCGCTGCCTAGTTTACGTTCGGCCCTCATTACCAGGTAAAGCATGATCTGTTTCACTGTGTCCACTTTACCGCGCCGTAGCAGCCAGATAACTACAGCCCCGAATACCGCGGCTACTAAGACGTCCAGCCAGTAAATTTTAAGCCAGGCTAGTATAAACAATAAAATAGTCAAATTAAACACCCCCTTGTAGTTTTTTCATGGTCTTAAAGAATCCTTCGTATTCGGCCATAAGGCCCTTTGTTTTCTGGGTTATTCGCTCGGCTACAATAACCTGGCAGCGAGCAGTATCTAGGTCTTTTTCCAGCTGGGCTACTTTAGCCTTAAGGCGCGCTATTTCTTCGTCTTTCGTTTGTTCGTCCATGTTTATACCCGCCCGTCTTTCAAGGCCCTCCCCACTTCTGCGGCCGTGTCGTATTTGTCGTTACCAGACATGTAAATACGGTTCGGGTGCGTCGGTACGTCTGGGCCACCTATGATATACAATTTCTTAGCACTTAAAGCTGCCGCTGGTATTACTGATCTGTCGGTGCCCTGACGTGTAAAGTTTGCGATACCTCCACGCTTAGCGTCCACGTCTTTGGCCGCCCATTCGTCTTCACTTGTGAATTTCAAAATAGCTTCTTCTAACACGTCGTCTACCTCCCCGTTTTTAAGCCGCTCCATTTCTGCCGCTACGTCGTCGTTAAAGTCGCCGAACGTCTTACCGTACCTTTGGAAGTATTCGTAGGGGTCCGTATGGTCTGTTTCGTGGTACGTTTCACTTACCCATTTGTGAGAATGCAGAGCACCAATGCTCCAGCCTTCCTGTATGAACATGTCCGCGAAATACCATACGCCGCGTTTCCATACTTCCGTGAACTTCCTAAAACGGTCTGGGTCGTCGTCGCGTGGTTCGCATAACTCAACGCCTACAAACCTACGGTTAGCTGTAGGCCCTGCGTGCCCTGCTCGTTCGTTCCGGGGTATCGTTTCGGTAATACTGTCCCAGTCAATGAAGGCGTGAGCCGAAGCCCCGCGGTAGGCCCCGTTATAGAACGTGAATTCATTCTCGTCTGTGGCTCCCGGCGTCGCCGTAGAATGACATATAGCGCCTTCTGGGTTTAATGGTATCTTGGAACGGTTTACGGCTAGATAGTTTGCGGTTACTGGATACAAGGTATTCCCTCCTTTACTTACTGAATACGGTGGCTAGGACGTCCTTATAATTTTGGCCAATGGCTGCTGCTACTACCATGACCAGAATTACCATACCTGTCTTAACTACGAAGCTGCCCGTACTTGTTTCGTACCAGGCAGCTTTAGGGGCGGGCTTCTGCTTTTCGATTTCTAGTTCTTCAAGTCTGTGGCTATGTTCTTCCAGCTGCTTGGTCTTATCTTCAAGCTGCTTACATTGCATTTCAATAAGCTGGGTCAACCTGTCGCCTATCCTGGTCAGTTCTTTTATCTCCAGGCTGTGGGCGTCTAGGCGCTTTACGTTTACGTTTATTTGGGCCTGGGTATTTTCCCTTACTACCTCGCATACTTGCAGGCTTACTGCCTCTGTCCCTGCCACCTTTACGCCCCCTTCGTCTTTCGGCTTTCATCCCGTTAGGCGCGGGACTGGCTCACAATAAAAGACCCGGCTTTGTGGGCCTGGTCTTTTACGTACCTATTGTGCGTGATATTGCTTATGTGCTTGGCGCTTCTTATCGTCGGTAACTGAACAATAAATTAGCGTCGTCGCCGGGTCTTCATGCCCTAATAGGGCCTGTACGGTCGATAGTTCAGCGCCGTTATTAAGTAAGTCTGTGGCGAATGTATGCCTAAAAATGTGAGGGTATACGCTTTTAGTTAACCCAGCACGGGCGGCAATTACTTTTATCTCCCTTTGTAGGCCCCTGGAAGATAGCCGCTCGTAGGGCTGGCGTTCTGTTGAAAATAACGCCTGGCTCATGTCCTTACGTTGGATAAAATACTTTTTCAAGTGGAACAGGGCCTTATGAGAGAAAAATACCTCCCTTTCTTTGTTCCCCTTGCCTATTACCCGTGTAGACATTGACTGGTAATTTATGTCCTCCTTGTTTAAGTTTAATACCTCGGATAGTCGGCAGCCCGTAGAATACAGTACTTCGACTACTGCACGTTCCCTTCTGGTCCTGCACGCCTCCCTCAGTAGTTCCAATTCCTCGACTGACAGGCTCTTCTCAGTTCTTAAAAGTTTTTTCGGCGGCTTAATCCTTCGTGTCGGGTCTTTGGTTACTATTTCTTCAGTATTTAGCCAGCTGAAAAAACTTTTAAGAACTGAGAGTTTTTTAGATAATGAGCTAGTTTTTAGACTTTCCCACTGGCTTAAGAAATACCTAATATCAGTAGTCGTTATGTCTGCCGCTGGCTTCTGGATATACCTGGAGAACGTACGCAATTCTATAAGATAACTAGCTAGGGTTACGGGGCTTAAACCCTCCAGCCTTTTACCTTCCAGGAACAGTGTTATTTTCTGATGAAGGTCTGGGTTACCTTCCCCCAGTTTAGAAGGTCTAACGTCATACTGGGAAATTAACCTACTCAACCCCAGCTGGAGTAATTCAGCGTCAATGTTAGGATATAACGAGTACACTAACCCCATAACCTGGTTACTTAAAATGTCTCCCGTGGCAGTAGATAGCATAATTCTAATCCCCCTCTTTTTATTTCGGAATTAGAATTATGCTAACATTGACGAATAAAGAAGTAAATAGTTCTTTATTCCTATTTCGTTTACCCTTACGTCACATAATGCGTCTACTACGACATAACTTCTTCCTGTGCCACAAGTAATTCCGGACGATACTGAGGATCTTCCGGTCCTTTTAATGCCAGTGTGTCGGCGTGTTCCTGTGGTGTAATCCATCCTTGTGATAAAGCGTAATCAATGTCATCAATGTAAAACGCATCGGCTGCACGTTGCATAACTGGTTGAACATACTCTGGTCGTGTAGCTGCAATATTAGATAAAGAGTTCGTCCCTGTAAGATATACATTAGTCGCATAGGATTTTACCAAAAGTGTGTTTACTGCCATTTTTAAATTACCTCCATATCAATTAATAATTCCAATAACTCTTGTTGGACAATGGTGTTAGTTGTTAATATTTGCTCAGCTCTAATAACTCTGCCCTTTAGGGATGCGTTTTCTTCTTGCAATAATTCTAATTCCGTTTTAGGTGGAATAACTGGCGGCAAACTTGCTTCTAATTCCATTTGTGCAATTTCTTTGGGAGTTAAATCGATCACAATCCCACCATTAGTAGTAATGACAAGTTTCTGCATCACTTCAACCCCCAAACTTCAACTTTTGCGCCGCTGGAAATGGTTGCACCATTGATGGATATTTTAATTGAGGATATTTCATCTGACGTATTCCCCCAAGCACCATTTAAGTGACCGCGCTCACTAACACTATCCCTTCTTCCGTTAAAAAATCCGTATACATCCTTATCAAGTGCTGGATCGTTTTCAATATCTATAAATACACTTCTATGATTAATATTTGATACTTGACGCGCCAGCAATATCCCTGTTGTGGAGCCAGACGAGCCCCCGCCAGATGTATCATAACTGTACTCATAACTATAATTACTACCTACGTCCCCATTGAACCCTATATAAGCATTGTGGGAAGATGTGTCTACTGATTTTAAATTCCTCAAAAATAGTTTTAATTTTCGATATCCAGTTGGTATTGCTAATTCAATAAACGCAACTTCTTCTGTGGTAGCAGTCTCAGGTATTACTATCTTATATCCAGTTGCTGCAAGTTCAGCTATAGCTCCTTCAACATCTTCGGCATCAAGTAAACCATCTACATCTTCTAATCCAATGTTTTGGGCCAAGTGTGCTTGTGTCGCTTCTTCCGCCAAATGTTCAGCATCCTTAGTGTCTGCATATGTCTTAGCATTGGTTTCTGCCGTGTCCGCTTTGGCCTGTGCTCCGGTTGGAGTTTCGGCTCCGACATCAGCGGCACTTAGTGTCACAGCTCCCGTTTCACCGTTCACGCTTAATACGGGAACGTCTGGCATTGCTGGTATTGCGTCTTCTACAGCCCCTAGCGCCGTTTCAGTAGCTTCGGCCAAGGCCAGTAGGTCTAGTCGCGGGTCGGCTGTCTCATTCTCTAATGGATAAGGTAAATTATATACCGTTGTACTCCCAGGCATCTAGTAACCCCCTTCCTTATACTGGCTTCCAGGTAATCAGTTCGGCGTACGTCATTCCTAGTGCCGCTAATTCGGCATAGGTACCGCCCCACGCTGCTAGCTCACTGTAGATAAGGTACGTAAAAAAGTAAGCCGTGTCTAAATGTGCGTGCATTACGTTGTCTATACTGGCCTTAAGGTCGTCCAGGTTCGGCGGTATGCCCCGTTTACCGATAAACGTAATTTTAACCGTGCTAGTCGGTACGTCCATAACTACCGCTACGTCGCCATTCGTGAACGCTTCCCCCAGGCTTTCAATTAAGGCTGCGCTAAAGTTCCCGATACTTCGCCATTTAGCTAGTACACGGCTTCGGCGTATAGGGTAGCTGTCCGTTAACACCGTGGCTATGCCTAAAGTTTCCTCCCAGTACCGTAAGCCCCAGGTAGCTGTACTGGGGTCGTGTTGGGCGTGAATATCGTAGTTATTAACGCCTACTGTCTCGAATTCTGCGGCTATGGATTCCTGTATCCCCGTGTAAATTGCAGAATTCTGGTAGTAGTCTGGGGCGCTGTTTATCATTCGTTCGGATAGTTCAGACATTTAAACAGTCACCGTCCCCACGGTCGGGGCTGCGTCGCCTACGGTAATGTCTACTACATCGCCGTTAACCGTTAGACCAGCGTAGTTACTTACCCCTGGCGTCGTGATAAGGATAGCCCCTATCCTGGCCCAGACGACTTTAGATTCTGCCACGAATACCAGACTAGCTAAATGGGCAGCTACCGAAACTTCGAAGGCTTCCTTAGTCGTTACGGGGTCCCCTGCGTAGGTAACCGTAGCCGTGATGTTTATAGGCAAGCCGTCAGCAGCTACCACGGTTACCGCAGCCCCGCACGGTGCTTTACCTTCCCCCAGGCCAGCGCTTCCTGGATCCAGGTAAACCTGTACTTCGTCTACTAAGGCTGGAAGCGCGGGCGTAAAATCAATACCTACAATGATAACCTTTACCGTGTTAACCCCGGCCCAGCGCGGTATACATTTAGCTTTACCTACGTCGTCTATATCTGTAGCCCAGCGTACGTAGTCGTTTTTATTGCCTCCCGTGTCTGGGTTTTTTACCGTAAAGTCGTAGCGTTCCCAGGCCGCTAGGTCCGTTTCTTTAGCTACGCCTAGTACGATAGGCCCTAAGTCCGTTATACTCCGTACGCCAGGAATCGGCGGCATAATAATAAACTGGCTGCCCGTCGAAATGTTCCCTATTGTCCCCGCCTGGCTGCACGTTATGGCTACGTCCATATTCCCAGCTACGGCGAATGTTACGGTACTGTCTACCGTGTAATCTAACGGGTTTCCGTTACTGTCCAGGATAACGACGCTTGCCCTTTTCCCAGCTGGAACGACTACCCCAGCGTCAGCGTTTACCTGTAAGGTTCTCTTATTCGGGGTAGCTACGTCCCTGGTTAATCCTCTGGCGTTTAAAGCGGCGTCTAGGTCTACGTCTTCCGCGTACTGGGCGAATCCGCTCTTAAGTACGTAGTCCTGGTTAATCTCCAGCTGCTTAATTTCTAACGGCGCGGCCGCTATAGTGTCGTGGATATAGTCGCCTGGTTCCTTACGCCATTCGTCGCTTACTCGGCCTAACATTCTGGCCAGTATTACGTTTTCCTCTTCTTCAAATACAGAGGTAAAAACAGGTCTAGCCATTTACTATTACCCCCTCTATTTCTACCTCTGTGTCGTAAATAGTCCGTACGGTATACGTGGCCGTTATTTGTCCGCTCTCGGCCCGTGTAACGACGACGTTATAGACTTCCTTTACCCAGGCATCGTACCTTACCGCTTCCTTAAGCGCCCGCTGTAGCTCACTAAGGCGTAATTCCTCGCTAATGTCTCGCCTGGTAGCTATGTCCAGTACGTCGCTTCCGTACTTATGGTTTAAGCGGGCCAGCTGGTTAGCATATATCAAGTACCTACCCCGTGGCGTAGTCTGGGCCTTCTGTACGATCTCTTTAACCGCTGCCCCTCCCGTGGCCGTAATTACACGGTCGTAGTTTACCGTGAATTCTCCAGCCTTAAAGTCGAATACGGGCGTCTTTCTATTGTCTGCCACCTTACCCCCTCCTTAGTACCTTTGCAGTACGACGTATTTTATTTTAGCGTCCCAGGTCGGCGCTATGCTTACGCGGTCGCCAGCCTTTAGAGGGCTTATGGCGGCTTTCTTTAGATAGTCGTCGCTGGTTTTTCCCGTGTAACTGTCACTATATACGCTGCTGGTATCACTTACCACGAAGTACGGCGGTATAATCAAGTCGTCTGAATATACTTTATCCATACCGTCTACTTGCAGGCTTGTAGCACTCTGCATAGTGGCCATGGTTATACCGCCGTTAATCTTCTCGATAATCCCCCAGCGCTGGCCTGCTTGCTCACCAATTAACGGGAAGGCTAAAAGTCTGTCGTCCTTTTTTAGCGGGTAGAGGCCTACGGGTACCTCAAATATTTCTAACCCCAGGGCCAGCTTTTCGCCTTCAAAGGTTATTGTAATTTTGTCTGGCTCCGTGCTGCTTACCTTGGCAATACGTAGCCCTGGGGCTGTTTGCTGCCCCTTTATTAAGTTTAGTAGGTCTAGCGCTCCTGCCATGGTTAGCCCCCTTATAACCCGTACTGATCTATTAGCCCGTTCATTTCGTCGCTGTATACTTGCTGGACTCCTTTACCGTCGCCCTTGCTGTCTTTTTTGCTTTCGGGCTTCTTGTCCGCGTCCTCGTAGGTAAGGTCTGGGACGTCTGGGGCGGTCGTAATGTCGAAGGACAAAGTTACCAGGCTGTCACTCTCGAAGCTGTGCGTAACATTGCGAATATAGTACCCGCCCACTAGCCCCGTTACTGGTTCTTCAACGTAAATAGCGTCACCGCTATACAGCTGCGGTATTACCTGGTCTGGGTTAATGCCTTCGGCGCTCATTGTAACGCCTACCGTGTTCAGTTCCGTAAGTAGCTGCTGTGCTCTGGCTTCCATCGTATCAGCCTGGTCCTTGTCTACTTCTTCAAAGTGTACAAGCTGCCCGTATTTCTTAAATGATTCGTCGTCGATTTTAGTTACTACCTTCCCAGTTTCACGGTTTACCAGTTTTACTACTGTCGCCGTTTCTTCCAAGCTTTCTTCCTTGCTGGCGGCTGTCAAGTTTACGCCTACCTGGAATACCCATATTTTCGGCGGTACGATCTTTTCGAACAGTACCAGGCCGTCGTTTCCGTCGTCTGGTTGGTACCTAAACCAATACTTGTTACCCCCGCTTTTTATAGTCCTGGCTAATAGGTCTATGCCTACCTTACTAGCTTCGGCACCGTGGTAGTAAAGGGCAGGGAATACAGACCCCGTGTTAGCCAGGCTAGCTACCCTTACGCCAGACTTACTAGCCAGTTCCGTAAATGCCTGGGTAGCTGTGGAATTCACAAAATACCAGTCGTCTGGGTTACGTTTCAAGAAATACAGCGGATCATACGCTACATAGGTTATAGCCCCGTCGGACCCTATACGGCGGCGCATTAAAAAGCCCATAAACCAGCGTTTTCCTGCATACCATAATTCTATAGGCTGCCCTAAGTAGTTTTCTAGGCCGTCCACGTTTTTTACGGTAACCTCCAGCGTTCGGCATACTGCGTCTAGTTGGTCCGTGATCTTAGGCGGCCCGCTTAGTATTTCTCTTAGGCTCTGGTCGTTTAGCCGTATGTCTAAAGTCATACGCTGAATACCTGGCCTGGGTAAATTTTGTTAGGGTCTGGCCCTATGATTCCTTTGTTTCTGTTGTAAATATCGACCCAAGCTATACCTAACTTTTTGCCTATTAAGCTTAGGCTGTCCCCTGCTACTACGGTATACGTGGCCGGGGTAGCTTCCTGCGCGACTTCGGGCCTTGATTCGGGGGTTACTGTGGTAACCGCCTGTATCGTCGTGCCCGTTACCGCTACGTCTATTTGTCTGGGTAATAGCTTACGATCCTCCGTAAAGTTTACCGTGTAGTAAATGTCGCCTTCGAAGCCTTTAAGTTCTCCCTGGAACTGTCTTACATACATTTGCTTATTTATACCCGCTGCTGGGCATATTACCTGTAAGCTGATATGTTCATTCTTCCAGGCTACGAACTGGTCGCGGTACTCGGTAGGCGTTAATAGGTCGCTCGTACTGCAATACCCAGCGTCGTACCTAGCTGGAAAAAAGCTATCCCAGCCCATACTGTCCAGGTCTACCCCATTAGCAAAGTCAACCGTGCCCAGATTAAGAATATTGACACTGTTTACCAGCGCTTCGCCGTCGTTGTACTTTATCGTAGGCGGTGTAACTGGTATTTTAAGGTATTTACCTGTCTTGTTGTCCCGTATAGTCAACTCTACTTTTATACCGTTAGGCACTCAGCAACGCCCCCATTCCCGGCCCGTTTACGTCGTCGGCGTCTGTAAATCTCTTGTGAAGTTCGTCTATTACTTCGTCGGCTATTTGACCGGGGTCCTTGTCAGTTCCGTTAATAACCAGCTGACCGATAAGCGCCCCGAACGAATTACCGCCGCCACCTTTTCGATACGCTCTGTTCTCCGAAGCTGTAAGTACGGCTTCCCCCTTGTGTAACTCCGATCTGTAGCCGTCGAAGGGGACATAGCTTAGGCCGTTCTTATGCTTCCCGTCTATACCTCTTACCGCGTCAAAAGAACTCCTTTTTTCCACTGACGTTTGCTCCATTTGCAAAAGTTCAACGTGCCCGAAGTCCTTACCCGTTACTTTTTTTATACCGTCGCTTAACTTGTTGATAAGCCCTAAAGCCTGGTTTACGCCAGACTTAAAGAAGTTTAAAATACCTATCCACATGTCTGACGCCCCCTGCTTTACCATGTCCCAGTGCCTATAAAGCAGGATTAGGCCACCGACTAACAGACCTATCACTACGATAATAAGCCCTATAGGATTCGCTGTCATAGCTGCGTTCCACAGCCATTGCATAACCGCGGCTGTTTTAGTCATAGCCTTAACTAAGCCTAGGTAGGTTAGATAAACACCTAACGCTAGGGCTATACCCTGTACAAGCGGTTCTATCCATGACCAGTTAGTCTGTATATAGTTGGCCACGTCTATTACTTTTTGGGCTATATTGAACAGGAAGTTTATAATCTTGGGCAGTTGCACGTTTAGCCACTGCATTACAGGGGTTCCTTTAGTCTGTAGTTCCGTAAATACGTTCCCTAGGATAACTCTCAACCTATCGAAAAACGGCTTGTTTTCCGTGTACAAGGCTCTCGCCCTATAAATTACGTAGTTTATATGACGTGCCGCGAAGCTCTTAAACATGCCAAAGTATGCTGCTACTTGCTTTAATACGTATGCTACATGGTTAGCCCACCGATCTACGGTACCATTTTCTTGTACGAAATTCATCCAATCTAGTAAATTCCTCAGGCCGTCCTTCATACCGTCGAACATGGGCGCGCCTAATGTTTTTCCAATACTGCCCACAAAGTCTTTAGCGTTACTTAACATACCCCAGAATGTTTTACTTTGCATGGCCATACCGCCCTTGTAGCGGTCTTCCATAAGCTTAAACAGTACAGCGTTAAAGGCCTTTTGGTCGGTAATTTGCCCCTGGTTATTCGTTACGGTAACCTTCATAAGTTTAGCCTGGTCTTCGATCTGTTTCTTAGTTATCCCAAATTCCTTAAGCCGTTCCAGTTCCCCTGTCTGGGCGTCGGCTACAGCTTCTACAGCCTGCATAAGGTCTTTGCCCATTACGGAAGCCATGTCCCCAACTATGCCCAGCGTTTTCTGGGCGTTTAATCCGTACGACGCCATACGGGTAGTAGCTTCGACAATTTGCGGTATTTCGAAGGGTGTATTAGCCGCGAACTTCTGCGCCCAGGCCAGCGTTTCTACAGCCTTTTCTTCGGACTTAAGGACGACGGCCAGCGTGTTCTTATACGTTTCCATGTCCGCGTTAGACTTTACAAGCCAGCTAAAACTGGCCTTCAAGGCCGCCGCGCCAACTACGGCCAGTATGGCACCTTTCACCGCTCCTAAACTCCCCGCTAAACCGCTGGAAGCCTGGGCGTAACCCCGTGTAGCCCGCGTGCTGTTATGTGCCGCCCGGTCAAACTGACCCAGTGTATTGTTTAACCGCCCCTGGCTATCTCGCCAGCGCCCTGTAGCACGGTCGGCCGTTTGTGTTGTACCGCTGAACATTTGCGTAGCCTGTGTAGCTCTCTGTACCTGTCTACTGAAAAGGTCACGTAATTGTAGAGTAGCGCCCATGACGAATTCGCCAGCCATCTATTTACCCCCCTTCTTACGCGCCTGTTCTTCTGCTTTTATTTTTAACCTGGTAGCTTGGTAGATAAATTCTCTTTCACCTACGGGAAGGTTATATATTTCGCCCGGTAGCCTGTGGTACTCGTTCCAGATATGGGCTATAAGGCTAGCTTCTCCGTCCCGTTTTATTAGTTTTTTACGGCTTCTTTAATCTCCAGTTCTGCCTTCAAACCGAAGCCACTAAGGTCTTGAATTTTGATAGCCAGGTTATAAACTTCCCCGGGGCTTAATAACTTGGCTACTACGTCCGTGGCCTTGACTACCCCCAGCTTTTCCAAAAGCGCCTTACTGGCAAACGTAAAATTACTACGTTGGTCTTTGTCTACAGACGTTACAATAATTTCCAACATTAAACGGTCGTCGTCAAGTTCTGGGACACGGCCACCGCTCTTGTCGGGTACCATCCTCATACAGCTATTCTTAGCCGCCTTGTATTCTGCGTGGTCTACTGCCGTGTAAGGTAAAAGACCCAGTTTTTCGGTTTCATACTCCCCCTGCTTAAGTGCTGTAAGTTCGGCCTGATCTTTTCCTAAAATGTTTTCCAGTGTAACGTAAGCCATGGTTATTTTACCGCCCTTCATACTCATAAAATAAGGGGCAGGCTTACTGCCTACCCCGTGTAACTTAGTCTATCGACTGTAAATAACGGTAACTGTCAAAGGTAAAGTCCAGGTCTACCTCGACTAAAGCCCCCATACTGTAGCCCATTAAAGGCGCCCCGTCGAAGCTTACCCCGATTAGTAGCACGGATTCTTCTCCCCTGGCTGTCGGGTCCGCTAGCTTGCCGATGTAGTTAAACTTTACAGTAGGATTTTCTAGGACTTTCTTTTGTAGGCGGCTGTCCAGTTTAAGTATTTTCATACTTCCCTTACCGCTGCCACCCATTACCTTATGGCCTGTCATAAAGACGCCAGCCTGTTTAATGTCCTCTTTCTCGAATTCTACAGACGCTTCGAATTCCTGGGTACCTTGTATTTCTTTTCCGCTTTCGTCGTAAGCCTTGCCGTATAGCCCGTTAATGGCTTCGTTTGCTTCAAAGGACATTTAACCTATACCCCCTTCCTAAAAGTGTACGCCGATTTTTTGATACAGACGTTCCATACTGTCTACTGGCGTAATGTCGCCGTAGAAATAGGCTTCGTCAATCTTGGGCGTGAATACTGCATCTTTACCGTGGTAGTCTGGGTCTGGTCGGTAGAAATAGCCGTCCTGGATAACTTCTAAAGTTTCCAGGGGCTTAAGGTAGCTGGTTTCTACCGCTGCCGCGTATGTTTCGCGGGCTTCCTGGGTATTACTACGGGTACGCTTGTACTCGTCGCCGAACTTCTCCAGGTCTTTGGCTATATAGTCCAGGGCGTTATTAATTCTGATCTTACCGAATTCGACTACCTCGCCAGCTGGCGGCACGGTTAACGTGTTAATTCCCTCGTCAATAAGCACTACGCTACCGTCCTGGACAAATACCAGGGTACCGCTTTCCTTAGCTACCACTCGCTCGCCTGGCTTAAGTTTTTTGTTAACGGCGACGTACGGGGCTATTTCGTCAGTCAGTGTCATATTAAGGGCGACACTGGCGACGCGGGCGGCTATAAATATAGCCATCTCTGCGGCCGTATATCCGTCTACCCCGTTACCTACGTTAATAATGCCCTTGTAGTTTACGGACTTCGACTTGGTATTAGCGTCGGCTATAGTGACATCCCAGCCAGTCGGGCCTCCCTGTACGAAGGTAATGTAAATGCCTTCTTCCCTAACACGTGTAACCCACGTTCTAACCGTGGCTAGTATCGTGTCGTCGCTTACTGCGTCCAGGCTAAAGGCCGAAGGCGTGCCGTCCGCTTCTAGTTCGTCTAAAAAGGCTTCGTACTCCGTGGTCGTCGCTACAGACCCGTTGTTACCCCCAGCGAAGGCTACCCCCGCTGTAACGGCTGGTAAAGTTGTACCCGCCGTAGCCCTTACGTAATCCGTGACGTTTAACTTAGCCGCCAGATCTGCCACCGTAGCCCCTTCAACGCTTACAAGTTTCACGGCTCCCTCTAGTATTTCTACAATTACGCCGCCGCTGGTTCCGGCCTTAACTACAGCTGTAAAGGCCCTGGCCGATTCGTATAACGTCGCCAGGGTTAAAGACGGGGCGCTTTCCACGTCGTCTAGTACCGCCGTCCCTTTGGCTGCTAATCCTGTAGCCATACGGTAGCTTAGGACCCGCTGGGGCTTCCCGCTAAAAGCGTGCTTGTAGACTTTGGCGGCGGTTAACGCTGTAGCAGCCCCGTTATACATTGCCTTAAACTCGCTGGCCATTATAACCGTTTCCAGGCTATTAATAGGCCCCCAGTCCGACGTAAACGGGTACGCTACTATGCCCCTGGCACCCATCGTAACCCGTGTAACGGCCGCCTGTATAAGGGTATAGACCCCGCTTAATACTTTGCTCGTTCCCTCTAGGTATATTCCTGCCATAATTAAGCCTTACCCCCTTACTAATTCGTGTCGTCGAAGTCTATTTTATACCTGGTAGTAACTACGGTAGCTGGTGGCGGAACTACTGGCCTTGTTCTGCCGTACGTTACTTCGTAGCTCACGCTAAAAGGTACGTCCAGGCTTTCGCTGTTTGTAAACTCGATCTGTGCTTCTTTAAGTAGCCCTACCTGTACTCCGTCTACCTTTATAGGCAGTACCCCGTATTTATTGGCCAAATCCTTAGTAAGCGTTTCCTGGGCGCTTAGTGATTCGTCCAGGCTGCTAACAAATAAGCGCCCGTACTGTCTGACATTAACCACATACTGGTACTGGCTTAGGTTTCGCGGGGGTTGCCTGCTGGGGTTTTCCCATAATATTACGGGCCTGGATACTTTTGGCTTCGCTTCTTTAAGACGGTACGAATTCAAGTTAGCAGCCGCCTTAATCCATGTCTGTATAGCTTCTAACTCTTCCAAGTAGTCCATAGCTACCCCCTAAAACAATTCAGCGTATAACCGCCTAAATTCAAATTCCACTATCGTGCCCAGGTCCCCGCTTTTAAGACGGTCCATAGCGCCCCTAAACATATGTGCCCCCTCTATTACCTTACCAGTTAACACCATACCAGTCCTGGCCGTGGGGTCATAGTGGAAGGTCCCGCTACGCCAGTACCCAGGGATAAAGTCGCCGCGTCTGTCCTCTTGACTAAATCCATTTTCGACGGCAGCCGCGTACTCTACGGCCGTACCTACAGCTACTAAGCTAGTGCCACCGATCTTTAGCCTAAAGTAGTTATCCTGGGCACCCATACCTAGACTGTTCTGTAGGCGACCAGTACGTCGCGGCGTTAGGTCGTCAGCGTGTTCTAATATCTTAAGCCCGGCGCTACGTAGGACGCGGGACTTAAAACGGTCCGTACTTTCCTTTTCTAGCCCCTTAAGCCAGTCTAGCCAGTGATCCAGGTTTTCAATGTTTAGGCCATCCATGCTCACAGAAAAGCTACGCCCCTATCACTTTGGGCCGTGTTAACCTTTTCGAAGGCTAGCCTATAAGGCCTAAGCATACCCCTAACGACGTCTAACGGGTCCTTGTACTCGCTTTTCCTGATGTACTGGCCTGGCGGGGCTGCTTCCGTAATATTTCCCGTGATTTCGTCTACTTGGGACGTTTCTCCCTGAGCCATGATCTCGAAGGCCATAGCTACAGCTACTTTTAAGTCATCGTCTACTACTGGAGGTTCCCCGCCTATTTCTCCTTTAGCGAAGGAGTTAGCCCGTAGTAAGTACGTGCGTAGGTCTGCTGGGTCCACGTTCACGGCTTTAGGGTAAAAGATACCCGTTAGTTCTGATTCGGTCAAGAAGGCCATAATGCTACCCCCTAAAGCTGTAGTAGGGCTTCGGCCTTACCAGACGCTACTACTGCGTTAATAAACTCGTCTTCCGTGGCGTCGTAGGAAAACTCTACCCCCATGGCTTTAGCCTCTTTGGCCATGTCCATATGTGTAAGTTTATCCCGTAAGGCCTTTTTAACCTTCACTAATTCGCTCTGTGCGACCTTTGTTTTGCCTTCGGCTTGTACTTGCCAGTCTTTTTCTCCTTCGTGGCTTACACCTAGCGTCGCGCTCTCCACGTTTGAATATTTAGCGCCGCCTTCACTTACCAATGATTTAGCACTACGGTCTTGTAACTCGATTTCTTCCCCAGCGGCTATAATTGACCCGTTAAATGTGCCTGGAATTAATAGCAGTACCTTTATCAAGTATTATCGCCCCTTGTTCTTAATTTTAAATAGCATACGGGGCGTATATTACGCCCCGTTCCTGGGTACTATAGTAAAATAGTGGCCTGCTTAATGAGATTAGGCTCTAAAATCTTAGGGAACGATGCCGCTACTACCTCGACTACTTCCCTAACGGGCCGCTGCATAGTGAAGGTATAAGAGAATACGCCAGGGTTCATGTCGTTCTCGTAAGTAGGCCCTATGAGTTGGGACCCAATAGCGCCGCCCTCTTTCAAGAAGATACCCTTTTTGTCTGAAAGTAGGCGCTGGGTTACACGTGTCCCGCCGTTATCGACGTCGCGGTAAGTTACCGAACTGTCGAAGGCTTCCATGGTCGGCATTTGACGGCCCGTAAGGAAGCTATTAAGTTCGGCCAGTGTAAGAAATTTGTCCGAATAACCAGTAACGGCCTTTCGAATATCCGCGTTATTCATAACGACACGGATAGCCTTAATACTGGTTACGAACGTGTCTGGTGCCATACCATTAAGGTCTATATAGGTCTGTACCCAGGCTTCGTAATCAGCCAGAATAGTAGGGCTTGTGTCGTCCCACCGTGTAAGGGCCGATACTTTATTATCAGACGGTACCCCGAAGTCTGTACCCAGGATAATACCGCCCTTATTATAGGCCAGTACGCCATTTCCAAGGGCCTGCCAGCGCATCCACTCAATACGGGCATCAATGTTACGCTTTACCTGGGCCGTTTTGTTTAAGACTTCTTTTACGGCCAGTTTACGCTTTCCTTCGTTGCCCTTGTCCATCATGGCGGCCAGTTCTTTTTTAGATAAAATGTAACTCTGGCCCATGTCTGTAATTTCCCCGCTGACCCGTCTTACTGGGTCGCGGTCAGTTAGTGGCAATTCTGCCCCACTGTCTACCAGGTTAGCCATGTCGGCCTGTCTGGTTATGACTGTCTCGTTAAAATCAATATCGTAGGTATCAGCCAGCGGTAAGAAGCGCTGTCCAATATACGACGTTTCTACAGGTACTTCTTTGATTACGTCCGTGAATAATGGGTTAGCGAAAAAATCGCTTAAATTTGCTAGTCCTGCCATTTCGTTTGTACCGTCCTTTCGTCTTTAAATTTATAGATTATACGAAGCGAATAAAGCCCGCCAGCGCTGCTCTAAAGGCCGCCGTAGCGCCTGTAAGCATACCGTTATATACTGCGCCGTGTACCAGGACTTCTCCAGCCGTTACGTCTGGGTTAGTACCGTCGTCTTTTACCACGAACTTAACGCTTTCGTCCAGAATAACGGGGTTAGACTTTCCTACTGGGAAGGCTCCAGTACCTACGGCGCTGGCTGGTAAGGCTACGCCTAGAATACCTTCTACTGTGGCTTCGTCGCCAGCCGTTCCCCAGGTTCCCGTAATAGCTATAGTCTGCAAGGTACCGAAGTCCTTAGTAACTACCCGCAGTTTTCCAGCTGCGGTAACACTGACTACGGCCAGGTCCCCTACGGTCAATCCACTAGCTACAGCCAGGTTAGAGAAGGCAGCGGCTATAGTTTCGGCAGCACTAGCAGCGCCGTACGTGGCAGCTGCGGGGAAGGAAATACCGAAAATACCCTCTAAAAGGGCCTCGTCGCCAGCGGCGCCCCAGGTCCCTGCGATAGCTATTGACTGGTCAATTCCTACTTTACGGGTAGAAATATGGATAACACTAGCTACTACCGTTACTTCGGCGACGTCGGCCACTGTGGTACCGTCAGCGTTAGCCGCTGTAGATAACGCGGCCGCTACTACGGCGTCTGTGCTGTCGGCTGCCAGGGCCGCCAGTGTAGCGTTAGCCGCTGTATACGCCTTACCGTTAACCGTGATAGTTAACACAGTGTTCGCGTGCGCCCCGCTGGCATCGGCGTTATTTATAGCCGCGCTCCCGATTAGTACCGCAGGCTTAGCCGCGGCAGCCGCAATAGGCAGCGCCTTTATTACTGCGTTACTCATTGTAAACGCCGCACCCCCGATTGTTACGGCTAGCACAGTGTTAGCGTGAAGGCCTGCTACTGCTGCTGGAGTAATCGCGTTAGCCCCCAATAATATGGCTGGGCCAGTACCCGCTGTACCGTCTGCGTACTTTTCATACTTACCCGTAGCGTCGTCTTTTACCAGACATTGACCGGAATTCACTAATTCAGCAGCCGCAAACTTGCTGCCGTCTAAGGTAATCCCGTTCGTGATATATGCATAATGTGCGCTGGCCTTAATTTCCTGGGACGCCGCCGCGCTGGCGGTTCTGATTGTTACGTCGTTATTCATTTAGTGTTTACCTTCCTTTCGTTATTTACGCTTTTGGGGTTGTGCCCAACATTTCGCGGGCTTCGGCCAGCTTTTTGGCCGCGTCTTTATCTCCAGCCCCGCCACCTGCTGCCGCTCCTGGGCCGCCTGGGGTTCTTCCCCTGTATCCGTTCCCCTGTGCGCCTGCTCCTGCTGCTCCCGCCGCTCCTGCTGCTCCCGCACCTACCCCGCTACCGTCGTCGGCTACGAATAGGTTAGGCTCGGCTTCCGCTATACGTCTTAGGGCACGTTCTACACTTTTAGCGTCTACTGTACCGTCGGTATCGTCGAAGTCTACCAGGTCCATGTAATCGGCTAAAGCGCGCACTACTTGGGCAGGGTTTACGGGCCGTAGACTACCTCCGCCAGCCTTAAGCACGGCGTTTTCAATAGTCAAACTTTTTACTCTAGCTTCCAGCCCTGGGGTCTTGGTTTCTAGCACCTTAAGTTTAGCTAGGTCCGTGTCGGTAGCTTTACCGTCCGAAGCCGTACCAGCTTTAACTAATTCGGCTACTTTGCCTAATAGTTCCTGGTTACTTGCTTCCACCTCTAGGCCAGCGTCTTTAAGCGCCTTACGTACCAGCTTAACGGCTTTAACCACTACCATTTTGTCCACGTCGGCCTGGGTAAATATCGGCTTATCTTCTTCGGGGTTGAAGGCTGCCGCGTCGTCGTGTTCTGCCTGGTCGATAAAGTCGTCAGCCAGTAGTTTCCCGATTTCCTCCAGGTATTTGGCTTTCGTAATTGTACCCGCTTTAAGTTCTGCCTGTAGCGTTCTGATTCTCTTCATGGTTTACCCCTTTCGTTTAAGGCCATTACCTTAGCCAGCTGTAAGCCGCTGGGCGCTTTATTACGCCTTTCCAGGTACTATAACGGCCCCTGGTAAGTTAGGGCCATAAGCTGCTACACTATAGCGCCCTCTGGCGGTTCCTCGGCTTCTGGTACGTCCCCCGTTACACTGTCTACCGTGGTAAATACCCCTGTAATCAGAAAAAGGGCCGTCAATGGGTCCTTTAGGTAGTCAGATTCTGCGTACTGCCCTACGGGTCCTACTGGCCCGCGCATTGTCCGGGCTTCTGTATTAACAATGTCCACGGCTATCCTGTCGCCCGTGATCTTGCCAGCGTCATAAGTTACACTGTACTGCTTTTTTAGTATTTTTCCGTTTACCGTAAACACGAGTAAACCCCCTTATAACGCTGCCAGTATCCCGTAGATAAAGTCGGCGAAGTCTTCGTCCTGGGTTAAATCGTAGCTACCCCTGTAAACACTTTCTAGGCCCATGCTTAAGAGTTCGTAGAAGCTGGTTTCTTTACCGCCCGTATATTCTTTACCCATATACGCACTTAAGAACTTGTCTTTACGCGCTGTTTCTGATGCTTTGTAGCCACGTCCTAACCACTCTAACCGTTCCCCTGCTGTACGCCTTCTGTAAAATTCATGCTCCAGCTTCTTAATGCCTGGTACCATGTCTTCCATTCTATGGCCCATTTCGTGGAAGGCTACCCGTAGCATACCGTCGCCAGCTTCCCCGCTTAGGCTTATAGTGTCTTCCATGTAGCTCATTTTCTTAGCCCGTTTAAGTTGTTCTAACGTGTAACCCCTCGCCTTAAGCGCCTCTTCGTCCTTAAATACGGCTTCTTGATAATACCCACGTTTTGACTTCTTGGCTTTCATAGGCCGCTTATTAGACGCCTGTACCCAGTCAGCGGGTAAGTAACCCCGTACCGTTTCTATGGCCTCCTTAGTATCTAGGCTGCTGCCAGAAATAAACTCCTGTAAGTCTTTGGCATCTTTCGGGCCTACTGGGCGTATGTCTTTTAAGACGTCGCGTACACGGTCGGCTCTACTCCCACGAATACGAATACCCACCTCATGGTATTTATCCCTTGTTACGGTATACCTCTCCTGTAATTCGGTATATATAGGCCCGTCATATTCGTTAGGGTTAACGTCATTAAGCTGTTTTATTATACTCTCGCACTCGCTGTCTAAAGCCATTTGTTCGGCTACCAGTGTATCTAGCTGCTCAGCTAACCTCTTACGTACCAGGCTGCCTACGTCCCTTACGTCGGCTTCGGTATCCACCCCTAAAGCTATACGTTCCCTAACGGCGTCGGCCCAACTAGACACGGTAGGTACTGTATTTTCTGGTACTGTAGCCGCAGCCTGGGCCGCTTCCCACAAAGGTTTAGCTACGACAATGGTACCGCCTGGGGTTCTCCACTTGAATACCCGTTTATCTAGGTCGGCTAATGTTTCGCCAGGCCGTAAGTAACTTTTTAGGTTATCCTTCTCTAGCCTTTCGTCTAAACTTGGCAGGCCTACCTTGTCAGCGTATTCTCGGTACGTTTTAGCCTTTACGTATGTCCGTGTACCCCAGCTGTCTGGCCCGTCGCCCGTCCTGGCTATTCGTTCTTTGTCACTTATCCCCGTAGAACTTAGCACGGGGCTATACTTACAGCGACAATTAGGGTGATTAGGTATTCTTTTCCCTGCTACTGCCGGGTTTTCGGGGGTATCGTAGTCCAGGTCAAAGGTACGGCCGTCGTTGTCCGCGTCTTTCGGGGCCGTTCTGCTGTCTAAGGTAGCGTTCCACCGTTTACTGTCTAGTATGTCTGCGTTTTGCATAAATAAAAAGCTACTACCCTGGCCCGCTGCCCTGTTTAACTCGGTACGCATAAGCCTAACGGAATTAAAGTACCCTTCCCCTGCTACGGCGCTTAAGTTCCTGGCTGCTTCGTTAATCCCTTGGCCACGGGCTACAGCATTGGCTACCGCCCCCCGCATTTTCTGGGCTAGGAACGCTGTATTTGCCCTTAGCCTATCGCTGTAGGTATTCCCGTCTGGTAGCCAGGGGTTACTTACCACGCCTAAGACGTTCATAGGGGTTAACATGGGCGTTCTAACGGCGACGCCTGCGGCCTGCTCCAGCCCAAAAGCATGTATATAATAACTGTCCTCGTACATACTAGATAAAGCGCCCGTGTAGTAAGGCTGTAGCTTGGCTTCCATAGTTTTAAGGTCGTTGGCCAGCTGGGACGCCAGGGCTTCTACACGTTTGGCCTTATTAGTCAGGGCCTTAAGTTTCTTAGGGTCCTGCGTAGCCCCTATTTCGGTGTACAGGTCCTTAAGCCTGTCTGTCATAGTCTTGGTCAAGTGCTGCCAGGCTGGGGCCAGGTTGTCGATATGTTTACCTAACATGTTTTCTAGGCGGACGTCGTACCGCTCTATAAATCCGTTAAGGTCTTTCTGGCGACGGGCTAGTAGTTCGTCGTCCATGGCTTAAGCCCCCGTACTTCCTGCCGCCGCTCCTGCCGCGCTGCTCGTGTTACCAAATTCCCCCCCGAAGCCCATAGCGTCCAAGTTGGCTTTAGCTTCGTCGGCCTTTTGCTTCTTCATCTCAGCTAGGGCTGCTACTGGGTCGTCCACAAACCAAAGTAATTCAAGTAAGTAGCTGTCCGGGGCTATCCCCGCCAGTTCTGCCACTATGTCAGCTATCTCCTTGTGATTCTGCGGTAAGTTACGATTAAACGTGAACTGCACCCATTCTGGGTTATAAAGGTCTTGGCGTTTTTCGTATACGCCTGGTTCGCTCAGAATGTCGTACGGGCTATCTATACCCTTAGCGCTCAGTAGTTCAGCGTTTAGAAGGTCAGTAAGCACGGCTACAAACTGGTTAGTAGAATCCGTGTAATACGTTTCCTTTTTGCTTGCCTTAATGTCCAGGTTTACGTACTTCATTCGCACTTCTGTAGCCGTCGCCCCACTTAAATCCTTAAGCTTCGGCGTCAAGGTCATATCGTAGATTAGGTTTTCTACCCGATCTAGATAATTTTCTACCGTTTTATCCTCCTGGGACTGGGCTATAAATTCGGCGGTACTGTCCTTATTCTTAAGCGCTATAGCCCTGGCTTTACGCATCTTAAGGACTTCTTTTTCGTCCACGTCCACGCCCGTAAGCGCTAGGTACTGGTCCTGTAGGTACTCAGCTAGGTTAGCCTTATCACTTACCCCCGCGGCGTACGCTTCCAGCAATGAGAACACACCATTACCCAAGTCAGACGTACCAGCCTTCTTTAAACGCTTAGCGTACCTGGCTGGGGTGCCGTTTATGAATATGCTAACTGGGATACGTCCCGCTTTATGCTCTATAGGGTTCGCTGTACCGTCTTCCACGTCGTCTAGTATGTAACCTTCGCCTATGTCCTCGCTTCGGTAATAGGTTACGTAACGGTCGTCGTACACTTCTACCCGTTTATACGTGTCCACGGACCCCATGGCGTTAGGTACTTCCATTTCGTAGTATCGTAAAACTAAAATAAGACGTCCCCTGGTATCGTAGACGGGTATAACTTCCTGGACGGGGAACTCTTCGTAGTCGATTTTACCCTTTTCGTTTACCCAGGCTATTATACAGCTGTACCCTGCTATACTTCCCTGGCGTAGCTGCTCGGCCATTACCCGCTGCCCTTGTTCCGTTCGCAGTAGCTTAAGCAGCTTTTTACGGTATTCGGTTACTATTTCTGGTTCCTTTGTTTCTGCGTCTGGTAGGTCTGCATTTTCCACGGTCCACGTAGGCGGCTTAGCTACCATGTAGTCTACTACCGTGTCTATGACCAGGCCAGCCAGGTTAACGTATAACTTATTATTTGTGTCGTCGCCCCTGCTCTTGTCCCGTAGGTCTATGCTTTCTAGGTAACCGTCATAAGCTGCCTGGTGCTTCTCTACTTCGGCTTCGGTCAGCCAGGCGCTATGTGCGTCCAGGATTAACTTTATCCATGTCCCGTTAGCCGTCGCCCATTGCTGGGCCGCTGCTGCGGACAAAGTAGCCAGTGGTTCGGGTACCATGCTAGTTACTGCCATTATCTTACCCCCTTTCCTTCAGGTATACAGAAAGTTTACTAGTATACCACGGTATACCTAAATAACATCCTTACGATCAAACGCCGAAGCCCTGCGCGCCCGTGGGTCTAAAATACTAAAGGCGGCCCGTATCAGCAGGAATATAGCTGTGGCCAGGTCGTCATGGGGCGGGTGCCCTGGCTTCCTGGGCTTCGCGTTCTGGGGAACGTACCAGTTAATACTTTGCTGCTTCTTCGCTTCCCGTATCAGCGTGGCTAGCTGGTACCGCACTTCTTCCCATAGTTCCCCCTGCTGCTCATCGTTTAATGGCTTACGTGGTATTTTCAAAAGGTCGTTATTAACGTACTCATAAGCTAGGTAGCCCAGCTTACTTTTATTCTCGTCTCCCTGGGCCTTGAACTTGTACGCTTCTATTTGCATGTTAGGCAATACCTCAATCAAGTGATAGGCCAGTGGTTCGCCTATTCCTGTAGCGTCGCACGTCCCGCCTACCGTGCCCCAGTGTTTAAGTATCTTAGGTATTAAGCCCCGTACTTTACTGTGTGCCTGGCCTACCCACTGGTAGAAGCACACAGGTACTACTGTACCGTCGTGTAGTAGCTCACCTATTATCAGTGCCAAGCCGTCCCGTTTATGCGCGCCTACTGTCAGTTCGTCCACGTCTGTAGGGTTTTCCTCTTGCCCTGCAACGTCTAACGAAAAAATGTACACGCCGCCAGGTTTCGGGCCTACATACGTCCTAAAATCGTTTGCATAAATCCGGGCCATTTGCTCCATACTATAAAAGCGGCCTATGCTGTCGATAAATTTAAGGTCGTACTGGGTCTGTATGGCTATATGATCTTTCCCCAGCCTGGCTACTGCGTTCTCGTACGCCTTCTTATAGCTAGGGTTTACCCACTTCACTACGTCGGCGCTAATCTTGTATACAAGTTTAGGCCTGTAGCCTAGCTGGGGTTCTAGCCGTTCTTCCATGGCCAGTGCCTGCTGCATACCCTGGTAAATAAAACTTTCTTTAGTCCAGGCTACGCCCCAGAGTACCGTGGTCGCGTTGTTAAAGCTTCCCATTGGAGCCGCGTCACGTTCCCACTTATTCGCGTCTATGTCCTGGGCTTCGTCCCCCTCCAGCAGGGTAAACGCTGTCTGACTGGCGACGTTAGCAGTAGGGTTAATCGACAAAAAGGCCCATTTATTCGTATCACGTGGCGGGCCTATGTGGTACTTGTAACCGTCTGACTTCTTGTACCTGTGCTTCGTGATTAGTGACCCTGCCATACCACCGCTGTCTTCCGTGTCAGCACCTTCTAGCCTGTCCATGCTAGCCTGTACCTGGGGCTTATGAACCGGGGCGAACTTTACCCCGCTTACTGGCCGCCCGTAATACCAGCCCCATAACAAAATATATTGCTGCACGAAGGCGCTTACTTCGTTCTTCCCAGCCTGGCGCGTCATCATAACGACAATAAACCAGCCTAAGCCCTGTAGCGCGCTGTATAGGATACCGTCGGCTATTTCGATCTGATAACCGAACGGGTCATTCTTACGAAGTAAGCGCCAGGCTTCCCGTAAGTTACCACGTTCAAATATCTCGTCGAAGTTGTTTATTATGTTGTAGGGTATACCTTCCGTAGCAGCCCTTACCGTCTTAGGCACCGCTACTATGGTCGGCGCGCCGCTTATTGGGTCAACGTCGTCCAGGTAATCGAATTCGGTTAACTTATACGCGCTGCTGCCATCGGTCATAACCTAAAGTCTTCCCGTTCTTCTGGCTCCGTATACGTCGCACAGTAGGCCAGCTTAAACTTAGTATTCTGGGCTTCGCAGCGGGCGCACTTCTTTTCTGGGCAGCTGTAAACCGCCCCATTAACCGCGCTTTTACTGCACGTAAAACAGACACAGCCACGGCAAGGGTCCTTATTCGTCATTTTTAGGCCCTCCTTCGTCTGCCCGCGCCTGGGCTTTACCGCCCCAGCTTACCTGTACACGTCCGAACGAAGCGGCCTTAAGTTCGGCGTTAATGGAATTAAGTAAATTGTCCCCGCTGTCCAGGGTTAGGCGGGCGTGTTTCTCTACCAGGCGGCCCAGCGTATTTAAGGCCCGATCTACAGCCCTGTCTTCGATTGTCCCGGCATGATAGTAGCTTCTTACGCCCTGGCCACTTTCTCCTGTAGCAAACCATACCCGCGTTTGTCGATCCGCTTCGTCTGGGCCTGCTTTAGCGTTCCACTCTTCCCAGGTAGCACGCCACTTCGTCAAGTAAACCAGTATCTTGGCCTTAAGTGCGTAGATTTCGTGTTCTAGGCCCAGGGCTTTACTCTCTATAAGTTCTTCGTAGGCCTTACGTTCTTCGGGTGCCAGGGCTGTCGCATAAAAGCCGTGCTTCCTGGCGTTTTGGGACGTTACGGCTAGGCTCTCCTTCTTTACCCCAGTAGAAGCGCCCCCGTGATTCTTGCACCGTCCCCAGCCTAAATGTGCCGTGCCCCGTCCTGCTGGCTGCTTGCATATCTTACCCTTTCGCTTAGCCCCGCAGGCCAGGTAACGCTTAGGCCCGTTCTCGTATATGTAGGTAAGGTCGTCGGCCTTAGCGTGGAATAACTTTTTAAGCTTCGCGTCGTAGGGGTCGTAGCCTTCGGGCAGCTTGATAAGTTCTTTTTTAGTTGCCATATTCTACACTTCTACCCCCTTTCTGAATACGGGCGACGTGACCCGTTTTAGTATGCTCCCCGTTCCGCGAAAAGGACCCAGGGCCGCCTAAATGAGCGTTTCCTGGGTCCTTTTATGTAAGTTTTTAGGTAGTATTCCATACTACCCCGATATTGACGTAATTGTACCAGTTCTTCCCACGTGATACAAGCCTTTACCCTTAATTTCGTCTATCTGCGGCTATTACTCCCTATTTGCGTTAAAAGGTCCTTAATTCCAGCCGCTATACCGTTCACGTGGTAATAAATAAACTCCACGGCCTTAGCACAGCGCCTATAATACGTACTCTTGGGTATTCCCGTCCTTCGTAACGCCTCCCATAACGGTCTACGCTCTACCCAGCGGTAAACCAAACAAACATGTAATACTGGCGGTAAATCCCTTATAGCAGCCTCCAGCATGATCTTATTCATTTGCCCACCACTTACCCCGTCGAATACCTTAGCCCCCGAATTACTGGGCATAGCGTCAAAGGGACGGTCCCCGCTTACCAGGCTGTCGTAATTCTCCAGCCATCCCAGGACTACCTTCTTACTGACTAAACCCTCGATTCTTACCCCCATTTTGTGCCCCCCGTGTCAGAATCACGATAATATATAATGTTTTAAAATTAAGGGGGGGTAGTCCCCCCTATAAATAAAATTTTAAAAATCAAAAATAAAAAAGTAACCCCCCTAAAGTATTACATACCTTATATATTATATATACTACTATATTATATATAATATATATATTAAGTTATAAGTTATATATATATATAGTTATATATAGGGTCTTTATTTAAAGGTTTTCAAGCTGGAAGTAATTAGGATACTGTCTAGGGGGTCTATGCCCTTCTCCAGCTTTTCGATTTCTTGCCCAGTTCCCCCTGCCACGTTGTCCCTTTTACGGTATTCGTAGCACTTCTTTAGTACGCTGTCTATGGCCTGCTCTACACTTATGCCGTACCGCTCTACAAGCTGCTCGGCTTGGTACGCTAGGTCTTCGGCTCTCTGGGGGCTTATCCCAGTCGCCGTAAAGGCTGCTAATATACTGCTCAAGTTCCTTCATCCTTTCCCCTGGCACCTGTAACGCTTTCGTAAGGGCGTCGGCCGCTTCCATTAGCCCGTAGCCGTGGCTGGCCATAACTCTGGCCAGCCTTACTACTTCTTCGGCGGTATCCCTTCCCAGGCCTGCTAAAATTAGCCTCTTGATCATAGGCGACGCCTTAACCTTAGTAAAACGTAATACGTGGTATTTCTGCTTTTTATTCCGTACCAGCGCGGCTCTCTATCCATGACCTAGACCTCCATACTGTGAAACTTACCCCCGCATGACGGGCAACGGTACCAGCTGGGGTAGTCTTCGTGGCTCGTATCCACAAATAGTAATTCGTAATTCATACAGTCGTGGTTTACGCCGCACCGTGGACACGGGGACTGGTTCGCGATCTGGCGCTTAAGCTTTTCCTGGCAATCTTGCAGCTGCTTACACGTTTCGCATTGCTCCCAGTATCGGCATTTCATGGCCTTCCTTAGTTCGTCCTTCGGTTCCGTAAGTAGTCCACGTGTACAGGCTATGGCTACCGTGTTACCGCTTGCGTCCTTGATAATATGGCATGTCACGTCTTACCCCTCCTTAGTCCCATAACCCGTATTCGGTTACCTTTTCCTTAAGTTCGTCAATAAGTAGGCTGGCGTCTTCTAGGGTAAGTTCGTCTAGGCCCGTGTCGCTGTAGTCCTCCAGGTCGTCGCCTAAACTCTCTAGTAACACGTTAATATACGTCTTTTGGTTTTCTGTGGCCATTGGTGCCCCAAACTCCTGGCCTGGCAGGGTTAAGGCGGCGGTCAGTTCTTCTGCTTCGTTTAGTTCCTCCTTCGTCAGTTCGACGCCGCTACTGGCCTTATCCTGTAAGTCTAACCAGCGGGCTACTTTGTCTTTGCTCATTTCTCGAATACCCCCTTAAAATCGTTCTCCCGTAGAAGGTTAAACAGTAGCGTACCCAGTGGGGCTACAATAGTCTCGTCGTTATGGTCGCCCGTGTAATTGGCTTCGTACAGTATGGCGTGAGTCATTTCGTGGACCAGGACCCAGAGGCGCACATAAAGTGGGGCTTCTCCTTTGACTCTTATTCTCAGATTCGTGTAGGAGCATTCACCCAGTAGCCCTCTGTCGTCTAGGTACTCGTCCTGGCTATGTTCGACGACGTAAGGCAGCCCACTGATATTGATTAATTCGGGAAGCGCGTTATTATCATGTAGCCAGGAAAAGTTGTTATCCTTTACAAGTAAGTATAAGACGTTTCCAAAGTTATCCTTAAATTCGTCGGTCTTTGCTTCGTTCCAGCCCATGAAGTAAAGCAGTTGCCGGGCTACCTCGTTAAAGTAATACGAAGCCTGGCGCGCTGGGATTAGGTCACTCTGTACGCTTAGGGTCAGGCTGTCCATACGTGACATACATACTAAATCCTTCGCGGCTAGACGGTCGTCTTTCTTCTCCAGCTGGAACGGTAGCCCAGCTATGAACGTCGTACCTGGTAGGCTCATTAGGTCTATCCCCTCCCTATTTCTTGGTTACCTGGTCGCCCGATAAGCCTAGCAGCCCTGTAAACCTGGGTACTGAGCAGCATACGTTTAGTCTGTTCCATGTTTAAGCTCTCGGCCTGACGTGCTTGCTCAGCTACGTTACGCGCTCTTTCTGCTTCTTCCTGGGCGGCTATATACGCTTCCCTGGCTGCCTTCGCTCTTACCGCCCTTAAGGCTCTTAAACGTCGTCCTTTTCCCATTACTCTTTACCCTCCAGTCGGTACTCAGTCCATGCCTTCGCTGTATTTACCCCTGCGTCGGTCCAGTCCTTAATGGTCTTTTCCTTCTCTGTCTCCTCGATATAGTCACTAATGTAAAGGGCCGCTTCTCCGTAGCTAAGCAGCTGCGGCACTAATACGACGTACTGATCTGGGGTATCTCCTTCTTTACGTCGCCAGCTTTCTACAAGGTCTTTTAGAATAGGGGCCGCTACGACGTCCTGTACGGGCCGCCCTCCTATGTCCATCGGTAAGTAAGTAATACGGTTTAACTGGGCGTCGTTGAAGGCCTGTATACCTACTTCTATGTCGGTACCTAGACAGTTAACTTTAGCTGTGATCTTGAAGAATCCGTAGGGCGTCTGGGCGTCGTCTTCTACGTCGTGACCCCCTTGTTTTACGTCGTCGTTAGCATAAAATACCCGAATATGTTTAAGGCTGGCCCCTGACCCTATTACTAAAAGCTGGTCGCCTTCAAACGGCATAGCGTTCATTATGGTGTCGTCCACGAACTCCCAGGCCTTCATAAGGCTGGAGAATTCACCGCCTTCGGGCGTTCTTACGTCTACCGTGTAGCTTCCCGCGTCGGTCAGTATTTCGGCTTTAATCTGTTTCACTGGCTTTACCTCCCTTATACCAGTTATAGCTAGGGCACGCGTATACTGTGCATGTCTCGCACTCTGGGCCTGGATTCTTCTTACATAAAGTTAGCAGGTTTATCCCTGTGTCGTACTGCCCGTCTACCTTCCCGCTTAAGCTGCTATACGGGCTTAGGCATACAGGCGGGTGCGTCTGGCCCATAGCTACAAAGTAAATGTTACCCGTGCGCTTTACTTCTTCCAGTTCTTCGGGGTCTAATTGCCAGCAGCTTTCTAGTCCTATCTGTCCGTCGCCGTAGACTATCTTAGTTACAGGTAAGTCCATTATGCCGCTGCCTGCGGGTCCCTTAAGCACCATGTTAGCGGTGGCCATTAATATTGGATTCACTAAACCTTACCCCCTTCGTTTAATCCCATCCCCAGCAGCCGCAGTAAAACACGTCGTACGTTCTGTCTGGTTTATGCTCAAAAAATACCAGGTCTATTTTAGAATTAGCCTCCCCTGTACACGTTTTACCATGTCTAGCTTCCTGGCCGAAGTGATTACAGCGTGCCTTTCGTCCAGTTAGGTCTGGTACGTTATCCTCTACTATTTCGGCGTCTTTGGTTATCCCCGCGCATATTACGCAAACTGGTACAGGCCCGCTTTCGGTCTGCTTATACCCATTGGCCGAATGCCCACATTTCATTAACACGTTACTCATAGCTTTAGTTCCTCCCCCATTCTAGTACCGTTACGCCCCGTTCCTGCACGCCCCAGGCTAGGGCGTCGTCTAGCTTTGGTATATAAAGGTCTAGCTGACTGCCCGTAAAGTTTCCACTGTCCTCGACGACGTAAACGTAGGGCAGGCCTTCGATGCTTAATTTAGTACCAGGCGGCAGTACCTTCCAGTCTGCCGCTATCGTGTAATTCTCTCTTACCCTGGTACCCGTGGACGTTATCCCGTAGCCCTTGTCGCCTGGTCGTTTCCCCGTGCTTTCGTGCCCTGCTGTGTAGGCACTTACCTTAAAAACCCCCAGGCTGTCGCTATGTTCGTTACCAGCAGCAGGAACGTCGCCCCTGCTAATAGTCTGGCTCGTCGTCGCTGGTTTCTCCATAGCTGCGCGTACATTTCCTTTTCCAGCTGGAGGCTGTCGCCCCGTGCTTTGTGGCTGTTCGAGATAAACGTAGCCCGGCGGTACTTCTCCCGTTCTTCTTCCAACTCCTGGGCTATGTCCTTCATTTGTTCCACTAAATCGTATGCCCCCGTTTCGTGTTGTACATAGGCTTTCGTCTTGTTTCGTTGCTGCATTTTCCCTCTCTGTCCCATGACATGCACCCCCTAGTAAGATTCCCGTCGCCAGAATAATTAGCGTCGTCCTGGCTACGGTGCCGTTCATTATTTACCGCGCCCCATGTACGTAAGCAGTAATTCGATTAGCTCGCCTTCTTCGTCTGGCTTAATTACGCCCAGGTTAGCGTATACATCTAGCCATTCCAGAATAGTCCTATGGGCTGCACGGGCGTAGAATCCGCGTTCGTTTAAATGGGAGAAGGGGTCGAATTCGTAACGTATGAAAATAAAAAATTGCACAGTGTATACAAAAAGGTCTAGTACGTCGTCTTTCACTTTCTCCCCGAATACCTTTAGCTCCCCACGTTTCAGCCAGGTCCTAAGACGGTTCAGTTTCTTAGTCGCTTCCCAGGCCCAGAAATACTGGGGGTCTCTGGCGCCTATTAAGGCTTTCATAAATGAGTTACCGTAGTCCGTGTTCTTCTTTACGAACATGTCGGTAGCGGCCGCTAGAAAATCGTCCCAGTCCCTTGGTGGCTCGTTATCGTCGTACGGTTGAAGTAGGGCTAGTTCGTTTAGGCTAATACTTACCCCAGCTATAACGGTAAGGTAAATGTCTGGTAGGGTGTGGAATGTTTTAAGTTCCACGCCCTCCTGATCCAGAATAGCCCTTATACGTCCGTAGGCCCTGCGTAGTTTAGTTCTGCTTACTAAGTCTTCCACTGTGTTACCTCCTAAGCTTTGTATGGGCAGCCTTGCCCTGGTTCATGGTTAGCCATAGGTATGTTGTACTTAAGTAGCATCGTACGTAACGCACACAATGACACTCCAGACGCTTCTTTATGACATGTTACGCATAACTCTACCGCTACTTCTGCTAGGTCTAGTAAGTCCTCGGTTACCATTGGGGTAGTGCTGTCTAGTTCTAGCATGGCCTTATACTCTCGTATGGCCTGGTCCTTGTACCGTGCTACTACCTCCATCTGGTCAGCGTTCTTAAGTACCGCCTGTACTTGTACCTGGTCTACCCCCTCAAAGTACGTGTCCATGGCCTTAAGCGCCCACGTACGGGCCGTTCTTAAACATTTCCTTCGTGCCGTGTTCGTCGTGTTACTAGCTAGCTGCTGGAGATAGTCAGTAAACGATGCCACTACTAGGACGGTTTTCTTTTCGTCACGGTTTAAATACGTTTTCCCCACCTTTGCGCCCCCTTTACGGCTAAACCCTGTCTATACTCCTAGCGCTTTCGAAGCCGTCAGGGTACCTTTTCCATCGTTTAGCCATGTTTACACGTATAACGTCTTTTAGGCTGCTTCCAGCCTTTAGGGCCGTGTAGACTAGGAAATATAGCGCGTCGCCTAGTTCTTCTTCCAGGTCGTCTATGTCTAGGTCGTGGCCCTGTCCTATATGCTTGGCGATAATTCCGCAGGCTTCCCCTGCTTCTTCGGCTAGCTTTATGGTCCCGTATACCAGCGGGTTTTTTAGGTTTGGGTTCTCGGTCCTCATTACGTCCTTTTCGTACTGGGCTATAATGTCGTCGATAAAATCTACAGACCATTCGCCTACTTTGTAGCCTACCATTACCCCGCCCCCTCCTTCTGTTCTACCCATTTGTCGAAATCTACTTTACTGCCCCAGGCGTAGGCCCCGCTGGCGTCTGCTTGTATCGGTAGCGGGAAGCCTGGCATAGGCGGTACTTCCATAACCTTCTTAACCCAGTACCCCGCTGCCTTGGCTACTTCTACGTCGTCGTCGAACTGGAATATAATTTCGTCGTGTATTTGGGCTATCATGTCCGTAATACCGTGGCACATTACAGGTGGTTCCTCCAGCAGGGCTTTAAGTTCTGGTATAAAGCCGTCCCATACCTCTACCTTTACGCCCAGGTTCTTAGCCGCTGTGTCTAGTCCGATCTTCTCGTATACCGTCGTCTGTGAGCGTTTCATAATCTCGGCGGCGGTACCTTGAATAGGAGTATTTCCTGCGCGGCGCTCGTCTTCTCCCCTGGCCGTGTTGTTGCTGCTATTGATGTTAGGTAAAAGGCGCTTATAGCCGTAGATACATTCAGCGTAGCCCGTGTCACGGGATATGATTATAGCGTTCTGCTGGTATTCGGGTATTCGTTTGTACGTCGTCTTTACCGCCGTTACGATTAGCGCGCACTCTGCCAGGCTCTTACGTATTCCGTACTTCTTAAAGGTCTTCTGTAGGGCGTGTTCTGTACCTCCGTAAGTTATCCCGAAGTTCCCAGGCTTCGCGTCGCCCCGTTCGTGCTTCGTTACGTCTGCTTCGGCTTTCCCTGTTAACGTCGCCGCTGTCTTCCTGTGCATATCCCCGTTATTCCAGAAAATGTCCATCATAACTTCGTCGCCAGACTTCCAGCATATTAGACGAAGTTCGAAGCCCGCGTAGTCAATAAGGAACAACATTTTACCGCCTGGTGCCCGGTAAAAGTTACGTATTTCGAATTCGTCGTTATCCATTTTAGGCACGTTCTGGCCGTTCGGTTTCATGGAATTAAGGCGGCTGGTTTCTGTCCAGGGCGTGTAGTTTGCGTGAATTCGGTTAGTAACTTCGTTTAGGTACTTTTCACGGCCTACGATATGGCTACTTAGTAACGTGTTATACTTCTGGATTTTCTTAAGTTCGGCCAGTAGGGCTATGGCGGCGTCCCTGTGTGGGTGCGGCTCCCGCTGCTCGATACGTACTCGCATCCTGGTAGCCTTGTCTAGCCTGGGGTCTGTTTCCGTGTTTATGGTTTCCCAGTCTTCGGGCAGCGTGGCACTTAAATACTTTTCTTCGTCTGGGTCTAGTAGCTTGTTTTCCAGCATAAAGGTCATATCCATGATGGCGTTAGCGTCAAGGCTGGGGTCTTTCGTCGTGTCAGACCAGGCCGCTGCTGGTACCTTCATCACGTCGAATAGTACGCTTTTTACTTCGCCAGTTTTCCCAGACTTACCCGGGTTTACGTCCAGGCCCAGGGCTTCCTTCGTGATACGTTTGATTTCGTCAGCTGCCTTGGCCTGCATCGTAGCGGCGTCCTGGCGCTTAACTTCGCTTAGGTCCTTATCCCAGTACATACCCCAGAATTCCATAAGGCCTATTACACGGCTAAAGGGCATTTCGATGTTATGCAGCCAGTCCGAGTACGTTTTATATAGGTCGTTTTCGTTCGGTATTTGCTTGGCCACGTAGTCCCAGTAAAGGTAATGCTGTATGGCGTAGTCGCTGTCTTCGCAGCAGTATACTAGGGCGTCCTGGCTGTCGCTGTCTACTTCGTCGTAGAAGTCGGCCCCGTGCTTCGCTAGTACGTCTTTAAAGTCGTTCATACGTACCCCGAATACCTCGAACGTCATAGGCTTAAGGCCCTTGCCGCTGGTAGGCTTCTTCGGGTTCTTGATCTTGTGTGGCGTTAGCAGCTGCGTAAGTCTTACCCAGGCTACGAACGGGTCCGCTACGGGCATTAAGACGTACTTCCCATACTTAGCTGTAAGCTTCGCTTCGAAGGCCAGGTTTACGGCTATCTTCATAATTTTAGAATTCGTAAAGAACAGACGTTCTAACGTGTCCATAAGCAGCTGGCGGGCTTCGTCGCGGCCTAAAGAAGGTTCAAATAGGTTATTACCTTTCTTGTGGCTTACGAATACGGCCCGTGCTTCGTTCGGACCAGCTGCCAGGCTCATACTGCATAGGTCAGCCTTCCACGGGTCAAGGGGCGTACTTAAATGGTCTGTACGCTCCTTTTCGTAGTCCGTGTCTATAGCCTTTATAAGCTTATCCAGTAGTTTAACGTCGTCGCCTGCCTGGCCCTTGGCTGCTGCCCTCCTGGTTTCGATCTCGGCCGCGAACTTAGCGAAGCGTTCCCGCTCCTGCTGGTTCGCGGCTGTCTCATAGTCGAAGCCGCCCAGGCCTGTAAATTCACAGCGTACTAGGTAATCTTCCAGCTGTTTTACCGTAGTTATTACCTGGTAGTCTTTCGGTTCCTGGGGCTTAAACTTCGGCCAGTCTACCTTAAATTCTCCTGGCTTCTTGGCCTTTAGTACGTCCCTTAAACAATGTCTTACGGCGGCACTGGTCGAATCGGCGACGGCTTTAGGGCTGGGGATTGACCCCGCTAATGTCTTCGATGGCGGGAACATGCTGCCTAGTTTCACCGCGTAACCCCTCCCCTAAAAATTCCTTTATAGTCTTAGCCATAGCACGGGCTACTGTAACGGTTACCGCGTTCCCGAATTGCTTATAGGCCTGGCTGTTACTTACTACTTGCTTCCAGGTATCCATAGGGAAGCCCTGAAGTCGTCCATATTCCGTTGGCGTTAGCCTGCGGACACGGTAGCCTGTCACTGTTCGTTCTACTAAGTGACCTTTACTACTGCCCCCCTCCGCGCCTTTTACACAATGACATACGCTATCCTTACGTGTTTCTAATCCTCGACTGTGCATAAGGGCGCTGGCGGCCGTGTCGCCTACTGGTACTAACAACGGCTCCAGTATCTTAACCTGTTGATCCCCGCCTGCTACGGCTGTTACGGTCGGGCTTAATCCTTCGGGGTCGTGTACTCGTTTTCGGTGTTCGTGCCCCGGTTGGTCTAATATACCTACTACGTTTATCCGGGGTTCTTCGATAACAAAAGGCGTGTTACGTTCTCCAGCTTTATGAGCGTTAGCCTTTAGCGTCGGGGCCGTGTCACTGGGTACCAGGCCGTCTGTAGAGTTCCGCCAACGCAGTATCACGCCATGTAAATCCTGCGCCGTGAGTGTATACATTTCTTCGTCGTCCGCTTTAGCCCGTCGCCCGTTCTGCTTTTTGTCTACACGATCTGGCGTAATCGTAGAATGTACCGTACCTAACTTGTCCAGCTTAAGAAGCGCCTGCTCTAGGATCTTCTCAGCCTTTTCGTCACTGATATAATACTTTTCGGCTACATCTGTTTCTAACACGGTAGAAAGCTTAGGTACGGATTCATGCTGTTCTGTAGGATAGACGAAGTCACCTGCTACGTCGTCCCGTACACCGACGACGTAATACCGTTCCCTGTTCTGTGGTACGTCCCAGTATTTAGAGTTAAAAACATTTACATACATCCTGTAGCCCCGAGCCTTAAACTCTTGTTCTAGAACAGGCAAATAAGGCTTTAACCCCTTTACGTTTTCCGCTAGTAGCATTTTAGGGCGGCCTGTCGATTCGTCTAATAAACGCATTACTTCGAAGAATAAACCGCTACGCTTGCCTTCGAATAGCCCAGCCTGTTTACCAGCTATACTAAGGTCTTGGCAGGGAAATCCGAACGTCCACACGTCAGCGTAAGGTAATTCCATAGCTGTAAGCTTTGTAATGTCGATCTGTTTAACGTGGTCACCTACATTAGCCCTGTACGTTTCTACACAAAACTTATCGAAGTCGAAGGCTAAAGGTATTTCGTAACCCTCCAGCTGGAAGGCTAGCCCCATACCGCCCCCACCACAAAACATATCTATGACCTTTGGCATGTTTCCACCTCCTTAAATGTCATTGTCCAGGTTATCGAATAGGCCAAGTTCGAAGCACTTAGCAATATAGCTGTTGAAGCGTGGCGTTTTTCGGTACCCGCCAGACGTCATAATAACCATTCGTAACTTGGCCAGAAGGTTTACCACGGCCTTAGCTTCTTCCTTGTCTATGCTTAGCATGGCTTCGACGTCCCCCAGTCTTAAATACTTCTGCTGGGCGAATAACGTAATGAATTCTAGGTACTTATTCTGGCCCTTAAGCGTGTCCAGTTTCCTTAGCTCTGTGGTCAGTTTTACGTACCTGTCTTCGCTTAATTCCTCTTCCTTGACTGATAGCCTGGCGTAGTAGTTTAGGCCGCATCCTGGGGCGTTATAGATGCCTTTAAGGTACGTAAGTATAAAGTCTACGTGCCCTGGCCATACTACAATACGTTCGCCGCTTTCATCCACGCTATTAGTCAGGGCCGCTAGGGCTACCGTTAACCGTGCCAGCTTGTTCCTTTGGTCAGAAGGGCTAACTAGGGGCACGTCAGTAGCATTACCGTAAATCTTACTTAACTCTGTCGCGGCTTCTAGTATGCGTTCGATGGTTCCCCCTGCGAAGCTTACGGCTTCTGGTTCCCGTGACCAGGCAAAAAGAATGTTCCGTGTAAAGGTTTCTGTGCTAATAGTGCTGGGGAATATCGGCAACTTTTGATTATAAAGGGCTGCGTCTACGTCCGTGGCCCGCATAAATACCCCGAAGTCGAAACGCCTTATATCCTCATTGTTAAAAATGTCTTTCATGCTTTCGACGCCCTGGGTATATTCCGCTAGACGTTTTCCCTTTGGCGCGTTACCGCTCATTATCGCCCGTACTCGGCAGGGCGTTTCTGCGGTTACAGCCCTTTTTACTTCTAATCGTCCGTCGCTCCGGGCTAGGGTCATTTCTCCATAGGCTTCCTTCTCGATTCCCGTGTCTTCGTCAATCCATATCAGCTCTTTGTCTGATAGCGGCCAGGCTCCCCAGACAATGTACCAGGCGCCTCCGCTGCCGGACTGTTCCATTTTGTAAGTTAGGCCTGTCCTACTCGTACTTTCAGCGTTTACCCTGGCCCCCAGGCCTGCGTAACGCTGTATCTTTTCGATAAGGGCGCTTTTACCTGTCCCCGTGTCGCCCACTACCTTAAGTTCTAGCCAGCCCCGTATGGCGTCCACGTCCCATGGAACATGGAAACGTAAAACGCTGTGGTAAGTAAGTAACACGCCTAGTAAAACTTCGTCACGTTCTACTATGTGCGTCACGTTGTAGGTTAGGTCATTCAGTACGCTACCTAGTTTCTCGGCTATGGCTTCGGCTGTATAGTCCGCTGGCTGGAATACCGCCAGGTCGGCCTTTACCTCGTCTGTAAGTATGAAGCTGTCTACGACGTCCTGTAAGGGCGTAGCGGACTTAACGATAACGGTACTTTCTTGGTTCTTAGGATGCGGGTAAACATAACCTTCGATCTCATAGTATTTGTTTTCCGATATTTTCAAGGCTCCCACTGAGTAGACACGACGTAGAACGTACTTTCCTTCGTGTTTTTCGTCGTCCGGCCTTACGGTTTCCGTGTCAGCCATTGGAATTACTAGAAGTTCTTCGACGTTCGTAGTTTCTACAATTTCCGTGTCAAATTTCGTACAGTTTGGTATACCGCTTAGTTCCTTGATAATACCCTTTATGTTGTCGTCGCCCGTGGCTGTCATTTGGATTAATTCGCGGTTCTGTACGCTTAGATCCTTGTAGGCTGTGCTATTCGGTAAGTTATACAGTGGGCAGCCATACCGTTTACATTTTTCCCGTCCCCAGCAGTTGTACTCGATCTTCTTAGGAACGATATAAGGGGTATGCTTCTTGCCTGCTACCATTACCCTGGTACGTATCAGTTTACCCGTGAATTCTGCCGCGCCCGTGGCCGCTAAATGAAGGCTTACGGCTTCTTCGTCTGGGTCTACGTTTCGTTTAAGAACTTCACATAAGTCCCCTGCACACGGTACACGGTCGTAGTCTTTGCTTCCTGGTGTCTTGGCCCCGTGCAAGCTGCGAATAAAAGCACAACCAAACTTATATTCGTTCTCTTTGCTAAACACAGCTTCGACGACGCTACGGGTATTAGCTACCCTTTGGCTTAGCTGGTAGCCCCCAGAAGCGCTGGTATGGTCCTTTACCCAGGCTTCCAGTGTGTTTAGCGCGTCTTCCCTGGTATGCCCTGCGGCCTTAAAATAGCAGGCTATCTGTACAGTGGCCTGGTTACGGTCCCCGTTCTTCTTCCAGCCTCCTTTTAAAATGTCCTTAACGCATACGGGCGGCTTATCCTTTACAAATACGAATTCTTCTTTTTCGTACTTCTGGCTGGACGTCGCCGCGGCCTGTTCATATTCCTGGCGCTTGTCAGCGAAGAAGGCGGCCGTAGTTTTCCGTAACCCTAACGCTGTCTGGCGTTCTTCGGCGGTAAATAGCCCTTCGTCGCTTCTCCGTGGCATACGAGCCTTATCCCGTATTTCGTCCATGCTTAGGGTCCTTAGTTCGTCTATGGTCAGTTCTACCTTAAACAGGCGCGTCTTAGCGTGTACACTGTTTGGCAGCCTTAACATTCTGTACGACGTGTATACTACTGGGTCAATGCTTTTAAGCGGTTCCACTACGTCCTGTTCTTTGCCTGTTTCGTCTTCTTTTACGACGACGTTACCCAGCCTGTATTTAAGGTACCCCGCTATATGATTGAATACCTTGTGTAGGGTATGACTAGGTTCGATACCAATAGCCTGGCCGCTTACGAGTATATGGAAGCCCTTACTACCGCTAAAATATACCCATATGTCTGTGGGCTTTACGTCTAATTCCGTTATGAAGAAGTCAACTATTCTTACTGATTCGTCCTTAGCTAGGCCCGGGTCTGCTTCATAATCTAGGTCGAAGAAAAGGGGGGCTATAAAGGCCTCCCCCTTTACCTTCGTCTTACTAGCGAAGCGCTGCACGGTAGCGAAACAATTAAAGTTGAACGCTTCTTCCTGCTGGAATTTAGGGACACCGCCCATTTCTATACGCTGCCAGGGGCTACTTTTACCTTTTTCGTCGCTGTACCATACGTCTACGTATTTGTAGTCTTGTAGACTTGTATCTTTTCCAGCCATTATACGGCAGCCCCCTTATGTGTTTATTCGGCGGCTGCTGCCGTTGGTTCTTCTGTCTCGACTATTCCGTAGTCGGCTGGGCTGAACATGCCTACAGCTGTAAAGTCTATGCCTATCCAATCGAATTTTTTACCTGTTTTCTCAGCGGTCGTAAGCCTGGTTACTACCTTGTTAATTCCTGTACGGGCCTTAACTCCCATAAGCTTATAGCGTCCACCGAATACCGCCATGGCATACTTACCGTAGTCCAGGGTAGCGGTCGGGCTAAAACTCATTAGGTAAACCTTTGGGAAGTCTTCAGGGTTTAGCGTGCTTACAGGTACGACGAAGGCCATGTAACGAAGTTCTAGGCTGTCAAGCGTGTAACGGCTCTGGGCTTCGGGGTTAGCCTCCAGCCATGCGGTCATTTGTGCTTCTGCTTCGGGCTTTTCCTTGCAGGCCACAATAAGGGTGCCGTCTTCTGGGCTGTCTTTAAGTCCCCATACAGACCAGCGCTTTTCTCCTTGGCCAAACACTACGTCGATACTGTCGCCATACTTTACAGTTTCGTCGTCTTTCTCTACGAAGTTCCCTTTTTTGTCTATGGTAAGCCAGGTACCCATAAACACGAAGTCCATGTCTAGGTCTGCGTTAGCCTCTACGAATTCTTCTTTAATAGCGGTTAAAAGCTTGGTAATGTAGGCTGTCCCGACTGTTGACTTTACTACAGCGCCTTCGGTAGTAACTACTGGTAGGTTTTCAGTGGCGACGGTTTCTGTGGCTGGGGTTTCCTGGGCTGCTCCTGTGTTTTCCTGGACTGTTTCGGTTACCTCTGTTTTGTTAGCGTCTTTCGTACTCATTAACTTTTTCCCCTCTCGTTCTTTTACTTAGTTCCCTTTGTTCGTGACATAGGCCATTAGTTCGGCCTTGGTTACTCGGTACTGTTTACGTGCTTTGGAAGGGTCCAGCGGGAAGGCTTTAATTACGTCGGCCTTAATGTAGTCGTCCACTGTTCTACGGCTTACCCCCAGTATGTCCGCTACCTGGTCAGGCGTTAATACTGGCGGGTAGTTCTGTAGCCCCTTTTCCAAAGACTTAAGCTTGTCCTGTTCTGACATTGCGGCGCTCCTTTCTGCTGCGCTTATTTTCCACTAATCGCGCTTATTTTCTATTATACGTTGCTATTCTGCATACGTCAATAAATTGTCAACGCGTACCAGTAGCTTCGTTATGATTCTCTGAATTCTGCGCCGTCGTCCCGAAAAGCTTTAAACGTGCTAAAGCGTCTAACAATGCCGCGCTTTTTACCTCCTTCAGTCGTCCTTTCTTCGCTACTAAAAACGCGTCACACGTATAATCTAGCAGGTGGCCTTTAGTAGTCTGTCGTGATCCTTTAACTACGTACTTCTTACCTTCGTAAGTAAGTGGCTTTATTCCGTGGGCCATGCTTTACCCCCTTTAGTACATGTCCCCGCTTAAGAAGCTGTCTATTAGATCCCGTTCGGCTTCCTTAGGCGGCTTTTTCGGTGTAGCCAGGCCCAGGCGTACGTACACTTTCCTGCGGCTGTAATACTGACTCTGTAGCACGCCTACCTCGTAGTCTACGTAATCGTACCAGGCTGCCTTTTTGTCGGGGTTAGAAGCGTCTGGCCGCATGATACGTCCTATTTCCTGTTCTACTGCTGCCCCGTCTTTTCTGCCCTGGGCGTCGCCACGTTTCGGCGTCGCCATATGCCCTACGGTTAAATGAGCGAAGTCCAGGCCTTCCCTGGCCAGCTGGGTAGTAAACAGTATATCTACCTTTTTGTTTCCCAGGGCTTCCAGGGCTGCCTTACGCTGTCCTGGGGTTACTTGCCAGTCCTTAAATTCTTGTTCGGTATACTGTTCTACTTTTACCTTCCAGCTTCTTGCTCCAGCCTTTTTACATTCCAGGGCCTTACCGTTTACTACCATGCGTTCGGCTGCACGTTGCCCGCCCCGTATGTTACGCCATACGTAGCGGCTAATTCCCCCATGTATAACGGCCATTGTCGGCGGGTTAGCCGCGTAGGTCTTGTTAAAATACTTAAGACATTCGTCCCGAAGCTTGTAGCAATACCGTACGCTTTCGGTCAGCACTATGACGGCTTTTCCTGCCCCTGGGAACGTCTGTATAATGTTTTCCGCTACCAGTTCAGCCCTGGCCTGGTCACGTATTAAGGCCTGGATAAGTTCGATGTAGTCGAAGTCGTCGCCGCCAGCGTCTACGTTTGTGCCCTCCCGTATGCTGGCCTGTTCGAAGTTGAACTTAGTAAAGATAAATTTAACGTCTGGCTTTATCAGCTTACCCGATTCGTACAGCCCGTCGCGGGTTATTTCGTGGCGCTTCGGTCCTATGCCCATGTACATAAACCGTTCTAGCTTGTCCTTCCTATCTGGTGTCGCCGTTAGGCCTATGATTCTAGCAGCCTTGAACTTCGCGGCGACGTCGATAAACTGGCCAGCTGGGAAGTGGTGGGCCTCGTCGATTATGACGACGCCTACAATAGGGTCCAGTATTTCGAATAGCTTAGGATTAGCCTGTAGCGTCTGTACGGTCGCTATGATTAGTTTACCGTCACCCCATTCCTTTAGACTGTCGCCCAGTAGGCCTACTTTTCCTACCCCCTGTAACGCTGCTTCGGCCCGTTCCTCGGTCTGGTACATAAGGTCTGTCGTATGGGTTAGCCATAACGTAAGGCGGCCTACCTCGTAAATGTACCGCATACCCATAATTGTCTTACCGCTTCCAGCTGGGGCTACGCCTATGCCGTTATCCGCTACCAGGGACGCTACTAACGGCTTCTGATCTTCCCGTAGTTTATAGGCTGGGTTCCACGGCCCGAAGTCTGCGGCCTTGCCTAAGTTTTGATCTACCGTTATTACCTTGTCTGGGCTTAATCCCTGGGCGGTAAGAATGTCCCGTAACTCCCCTATAAATCCCCTGGGCGCTACCATGTCGGTACCATCGTAAATATACAGCTGGAGTTTAGCGTCTATCCCCCAGGTAGCCTGTCGCTTCTTCCTACGGTCCACGAATTCGGGGTTATCAATCGTCAAGGCCGTAGTTATCGCAGCCCGTAGCGGCGTGGTAAGTCCTCGTAGCCGAATGTTATTACTAAGCGTAATTTGAATAATAGTAATTAACCCCCTCTAAATCGTATAGCCGTTCGTCGTCCCCTGGTAACCGTGGCAGCGGTAAGCCGAATACGCTGTACATGTCTGGTATTTCTTCCCGCTTGATATGCCAGCGTCCCGCCTTCCTCATAAAGTCCAGGCCGTCTTTAATCCTAAAACTGTACGCTTCGTCTATGCCCTTGGCTTCGTTTAAGAAGCTTATGAATACCAGGCCGAAGTTTCTAGGTATCACGGCATCGAAGTCCATAAGCCCCTTAAGCTGCCCAGGCCTTAACATACTTAGTTTAAATTCGTTTCCAGCTGTACGTTTAAGTTCCGTTAGTATGTTTACGTCCTTTAGTAGGGTAATGGCGTCGGCTGGACGTGTACCGCTGCCTCGTCCCGTACCTTTGCCGCTTTCGATGGTCATACGCCAGCAATTATTTACTAGACGCCAGCTTTTGCGTATTTCATTTTGGAAGTCGTCGCCGCGCTGCTGTCGTTCGTGTTGTAGGTCCCTTTGGGCGTCGTTCATTCTGCGGGTACCACTAACACGGTTATAGGTTTACAAGGTTCCCTGTACAAGGTAGACACGTACATAACTTCGTGGCTGCCGCTAGGCATAACCTTTAAAATTTCTACCCCAGGCCTGCCGCTTAGTTCTCGGGCCAGTTCAACCGTGCTTAGTGCAGCCATGTCGGCACGTATCCCTTTAGTCGTTCCCGTTGCCCCCTTTAATGCGGCGTCGATTTCTCGTAGTACAAGTTCTGCATATTCTACAGATGCCTGGGTAGATTCTTCCCTTAGAGTTACTAGTAGGGCCTTTTTAGCCCGTTTTAAAACTTCGGCGTCCGCTCTTCCGTCGGTAGGTTCTGGTTCCCCTTGAAACATACGACTAATTAGGGGATGTACTGACGCTATAACGTCGTCTGGCGTCTTGCTTTGGTGCGACGTTGTAGTAACTACAGCCAGTAGGGCCAGCGCTAGACGTCCTTCGTGGGTCCTGGAATTTATCCGGGTCATATCTGTAATCAAGTTTATCCCCTCCCTATTTTACTAGCTAACGGCTCGACTACTCATACAACCTTTATAACCTTTAGCGTTCATGTAGGCCTGTACGTAGCCGTTAACCAGGTCCTTGTTAGTGCTGTCCCAGTTCCTATACTTGCTGCGTTTAAGGACCCGTCGAATGATAAGAAGTAAGCGTATTTCGTCGGCGTTAATGGCCATACTTAAAATTGTCTTAGCCCTTACGTGTTCATACTTCAAGGTATACGGGTCAGCCAGAAATAGGCGGCTTTCCCGTATCCATTCTACGCGGGCCTTAAGGCAGCTAGTAAGCTCGTCGTAGCTACAGCTGTCGAACTGGTTACGCATGTTTAACCCCTCCTACGCTAAGAAATTCAGAAGCGCGGCCTGTATATTTGCCCTGGCCCGTATACTGTCGTTCGCTTCTTTAGCCGTGTTTCGTTTCTCTTTGGCCCGTTCAATGTTTACGTCGATAAAATACAGGCCTGCGTTTACCGTGGCTAGTTCTTCACGCTGGGGCTTACTGGACATTCTGCGGTAAGCGTCGCGTACCGTGTCATTAGTCAAGGCCACTTTTTCGGACCCGATCTCTACATACTGGCTACGTGCTTCCCCCTTTATTTTCATTATGGCTTCTGCTTCGGTTAACTTTATTTCCGTTTCAAGCTGTACCCGTTTCTTACCTAACGCGGCACGTTCCCCGTAAGCTTCGTCTAATTCTACGCCAGCAGCCAGTACGTCGCTTACTGCACTCTCCAGCTGGAGTAGTGTGTCCTGGATTGTTGGTGGGCTTAGTACCGCTATGTGTTCGGCTGGCAGGCTTCTGGGCACCTTGCCTAGTAACTCGTTAACCGCTCCCTTTACGTTCTCGATACCGTAGGTAGCTAAGTCCTTAAGC
>Ga0209000_1000287_pt1 | contig 57288 bp, 80 predicted proteins | sample RifGroD2_FD_183998 | JGI IMG/M metagenome (GOLD analysis project Ga0209000, IMG submission 183998) | Groundwater microbial communities from Rifle, Colorado, USA - Groundwater D2 (SPAdes) (version 2) | ecosystem: Environmental > Aquatic > Deep subsurface > Groundwater | place: Rifle, Colorado... | reverse complement strand
GCCAACCTGACGGACGCCAACCTGACGGACGCCAACCTGACGAGGGCCAACCTGACGGACGCCGACCTGACGAGGGCCAACCTGACGAGAGCTGACCTGACGGACGCCGACCTGACGAGGGCCAACCTGAGGAGAGCTGACCTGACGAGGGCCAACCTGACGGACGCCGACCTGACGGACGCCGACCTGACGAGGGCCAACCTGACGGACGCCGACCTGACGAGGGCCAACCTGACGAGGGCCAACCTGACGAGGGCCAACCTGGCGGAAGCCGACCTGACGGGAGCCAACCTGACGGGAGCCAACCTGATGGACGCCGACCTGACGGACGCCGACCTGACGGGAGCCAACCTGATGGACGCCGACCTGACGGACGCCAACCTGACGAGGGCCGACCTGACGGACGCCGACCTGACGGACGCCGACCTGACGAGGGCCAACCTGACGAGGGCCAACCTGACGAGGGCCAACCTGACGAGGGCCAACCTGGCGGAAGCCGACCTGACGGGAGCCAACCTGATGGACGCCGACCTGACGAGGGCCGACCTGACGAGGGCCAACCTGACGGACGCCGACCTGACGAGGGCCGACCTGACGAGGGCCAACCTGACGAGGGCCAACCTGACGGACGCCAACCTGACGGACGCCAACCTGACGAGGGCCAACCTGACGGACGCCGACCTGACGAGGGCCAACCTGACGAGAGCTGACCTGGATTTTGCTTGTTGGCCTTTGTGGTGTGGGAGCCTTAATGTGATTCTGGATGATCGTCTTAAGGCCCAGCTCGTGTACCATGTTATTTCTGTCTGCGGGGCGGATAAATTCACCCCTGAGCAGCTTGCTTTTGCTAACACTTTTCATCGTGTTGGGGAATGTCCAAAGTTGGGTCATCCAGCAGAGCTTTAAGTTTATGGAAAATAGTATCATCACAAGGCTGACCAGACCGCTGAAAAGACCGCTGAAAAGACCGGTGGCAGAAAGGGTAAAAATGCACCTCAATGAATTATCGCGCAGAAACTGGGAATGGGTTGAAAGTCAAGGCTGGCACAATAAAACCCCTCTGGAATGTTTGATGCTGGTTGTCTCCGAGTGCGGGGAAGCGGCGAACGAATGTCGCGGAGAAAAGCCAACTGGCCATTTCAGCGAAGAGCTGGCCGACATTATTCTGTGGACTATTGATCTGGCTGAAAACCACGGGATTAACATCGAGGCCGCCGTCCTCCGCAAAATGAAAATCAATGATGAACGTGGGACAAGAGGCCGGTTGAAGTAGTTGCACATACCTACATAATACTCGAAAGGTAGGTTCTCAGATGAGTTCTGGGCGCACGAAACAATGTCTTTGCACTACTTGGGGAATTAAGGATGAAAACTTTGCTTACAACTGTTGTCCATTGCATGCTCCGGCGGATACAGTAACACCAAAATACAGTTGTTATCAGCTGTTAACTGTAGAAAGAATTGACAAGTTATCAGGTGTTCAAGGGTGTCTACCGATTTTGTTGCTTCCAAAAAGTCTTATCGGAAAAACTGTAAAGGTGAGCATTGAAGAGGTTCAGTTATGACCATGGAATATCATGCCACCAATAAGGCGCTCAATGCGGATGAAGCTCTCCAGATCACTTTACTGTCAGTAGTAGAAGTTGTAAAGAATGTGCTCACTGACCGTTGCCCAGCAGGCGATAAGAAGCGCGCTTATTGGCTTGCCCGCCTGGACAGAGACATTGAAGCAGTCAACCGGACATTCGAAGGTTATCTGCCGGATGATTTTATCGAGGCTTCAACTGAGTACCACGTGGCTGTTGAATTAGCCATTAATAATCTTATGCGGAGGTTTAAGGATGAATAACTGTCCTTCATTAATAGTGATGGTTTGTTGTCATTGTGGGGCGGAGTACGGACGCAAAGACGGCCGTGGTGCGGCAGGTGTGTCGCACGGCTCCTGTCAAATTTGCCATGATAAATTGATACTGGAACTTGAACAGGGGGTTTAACTATTGGTATCCAAACTATTAATTTTTATGATATTTATTCCATCTGCTGTAAGTTGTGGTGATTGGGGGAGAGTGGTTGTGCCTGGGGCCATTTTAGAAAATCGTGCGGGGGTGTTGGATGTCACAAAACAGAACAAGAATTTTGGAAGGGTATTTCATGCAAGTCGAAGATGTGGCGCAAGCCCGATAGTCGCTGTTCAATTTGCTGAAGTGGCGTCACAATCCCAGTTCTATCGGGCGCTCGCGGCCATCGCAGCGGAAGAAAGCGGGTTTAGGCCTGACGCAGTTGGACAAGCGGGCGAGCAGGGTATGTTCCAGGTTAGATCCGTGGTGTGGGGGACTGTTCCGGATAACCCAGCCTTTCAGACTAGACAATGTGAAATAATCCTTAAATCTTTGCACAAAGAATCACAAGGTAACTGGTTAATAACCTTAAGGAAGTACAACGGATCCGGGCCTGCTGCCCGAGCCTATGCCAAGCGAGTTTATAGGAGGATGAGAAATGTCTAAATTTGTCTGTGACAGATGTGGGGCACCAAGTTATACCTGTTATCATTCCAGTGACCCCGACTACGCTCTCCAGGACAAGGAGTCGTTTGATCTAGAGCGCGTAATCATTCGACGCATGTTGGGCCTTAGTTTAGTTCTGTGTGTTGTAACTCTTTGGCTGGTGTTGCGATGAGTAAACAGCACAAAGGGGCCTCAGAGTTTTTCAAGGGCGGGCAAGCGGCAGCTGTGAAAACTAACCCCGCAGGTGATCCGGGTCGCCATCTCACTCTAGAAGAAGTGGCTAAATTGGTGGCTGAGGGTAAGATTACCCCGTTAGAACGGATACCTCGGAGGCAGCGAGAAAGAGAAGAGTGGATAATATGATTACAAAATTAACGTTTTTAGTTCAGGGGGCCGGACTTATCGGCTCCCTCTGGAACGGCGTGGTTATGATGCGTCATTGCCATGGAGGGAAAACGATGAAAATAGAAACTTCGACAATTAAAAAGCTGGTCATTTCCGATGTTCCACAACTGGACCCGATCACGGTTTTTCTTGAAGATTTGGAACCACGGAAGGGCAAGGCCACTATCACCTGCTACAACGAATCGTGGACTTCCTATTGGGGCGGCATGGGAGACAGAACCATTGCTGAGTTCATCCTGTCGTGTGATGAGTATTATCTGGCTAAGAACTTCGGAGGCCGGATTGACCACAATCTGATTGATCTGGATGGGTTGGCTGATGTTGCCAGAAAAGAGATTATGAAAGACCGCAGAGCGCACGATCTGGACAAGGATAGGGCTAGAGAGTTGTTTGAAATGGCCGACGATCTGGAAGGAATAGAGCATGACTGTACTCTATTTGACGTTCACGGCTCAACCATGCAAGAAATTTTCGGAGATGAATGGCGGTATGGACTTCCCCAGATACCGAATCCGAAATACACGTACCTCTGCCGGATTCTTAGTACGGTGAAAGAGGCATTACAGCAAGCATCATAACAAAGATAGATCAGCAGCTGGTGGATGGTAAATAGTCAATAGTCAAACCTTTGAATTAACTTTAGTGAGGTATCTGTGTGTTAAATGTAACCTTTGAAGGTGTCCACTTCACTGTGGAGTATGAGTATGAGCCTGCGGAGCGTGGTGCTCGGGAACGGGGAACGGGGTTACAGTTGGAGCCCGATTACGACGAACAGTTTTATCTGGTGTCAGTGAAGGTTGGGGATGACGCACAGGATATTTTGGAGTATCTGGATCCTCATTTTAGGGAGAGGTTGACTGACGAGGTGAAATTACAGTGGGAGGACGGCAGGGAATAGTGTCTCAGAGCTCCGTTTTACAGCCTAGAAGCGATTTGTTTGGGGCGGGGTATAGGTTACTATGGGTCTTGCTCCGCCAAGGCGCATACCTTGGCGGAGCGACAAAGATTATGCCACTATATCGTAATCTTTATCGCAGTACGGGTGACCCATGTAACATTGCATGAGGCCAAATAGTTCTTTCTTTTTCAGTTTGGCGGGGTATTTGTACCAAGGCACATTTTCAAGTAGTTCATAGGCTATTTTGAATTCAAGCAGGGAAATACCAACTGCGTCATCAGGTTCGCTCCATTGCAACTCTGCTATCAGTGGCAGCAATGTCACTATGCCTGCCAGGTTTATTTTCACAGAAAGAGGAATGCTGCCGTTTGGGGATGCTGGGAAGTTTGAAAGATCTTTCATAGTTGCTCCTTGGTGTTATTAGATTCGTTGATTAGGGTGTAAATGGCGGTGGTGATTAAGTTGGTTCTGTTAGTCTTCCATGTTTTGGCCATCCTCTTCAGCTTCCTTAGTTGTTCATTATTGAAGTGAATCATTACTTTGTGCATGCGTTCTCCTTCCTGTTCTAAAATTTCGCAGGTGTCTGGGGTGTGAGTGGCGATAAAATCATTCAGGCAGTTTTTGACAATGACTGTGGGTAAAAGACCGTTATCCTCGGTTTGAAGATCCAGCCAGCCCTTCATTTTGCCATTGACGAAGAATGGAAATGACATGCTTTCTCCTTTGTTTTTGTTTTATTATAACTTTTTCTGGGGTGAAGTTATATAAAATAATTAGTTAGCTGGTGATATAGTCGTGTTGTGTTGTAAAACAAGTATTTATGGGATAGACTTAAACGGTTTTTATATAGTATAAGGGAAAAATAAACGTTGGTTGTTTGTATAATAAACTTGTTTTAGTTTATAGTGTATTATCGTATTATCATATTTATTGTTATATATTTCAACAACTTATGATAAATATGATAAAATAGCAGAATATTTTATGTAACTAAAACAATAACTTATATAACTCTAGCCTGGTAGGCAAATTTAATCGAGGGTTACTTATACAAACAAGCAACGTTTATTTTTCCTATATACTAAGGAAAAAGTGATTAAGTCTATTAGCTAAGTGGTTGATTGTTCATCGGATAAAAATGGTGTTTACTTTTTATAAAATACAGTTTAATATTAATAGTATGAATACTTTAGCCAAAAGACCTTACACAGTTACACCTGATGGAAGAACCGGAAACGCTGCTCGTATGTCCCTTCGCATGAAGGGCAAACCAAAGTCCGAGGAGCAAAAGCGCAAGATCGGAGCAGGTGTCGCTGCTACAGCACTCAAGCGCCAATTAGCCAGACCCAGGAACACGGAGCCTTTGGATTATGGCAAAACGAGGTAGAAGCATCCCTGACCTCGGCGAGGTTGATGTACTCATCCAGTTGATCCCTAATCCGGACCACCAGATGTTTGTGCGTGAATACCTAGTTGACCTTTGTGGTAGCAAGGCAGCTATCCGCGCAGGTTATGCCAAGCCCAATGCCGGACAGATAGCCTGTAACATGCTACAGCGCCCAGATATAAAGGCTGCTGTTGATGCATACATCAAGCAGCGAGCGATCGCTGCCAACGCCACAGTTGACAGAGTCTTCACTGAGCTCGCCTGCCTTGCTTTCAGTGACATGAGCCATTTTGTTGATTGGGATGGCTCACGATTCACAGTCTTCAGTCTTGCTGACATTCCCAAAGAACTCACCCCGGCCATAAAGAAGATCGCCAAGGTAATCACTCGCGACGGAGAACGCTTTGAGATTGAGCTATACGACAAGACCAAGGCCCTTGACATGTTGGGCAAGTACCACAGCATGTGGAGCAATAACAAAGATGACGAAGGCGACGAATCCTACGCGGCCGCCTTCAACAAACTCATCGACCGTCTTCCCAGCTGATGGCACTCTCCCTCCCAGGTAAAATAGCCACCGAACGCCAGCTGGCCAGATGGTATCCACTCATCCCCCACCCTGTTCAATTGGAGCTTGTCGCAGCAGTACCCAGCGGCATACGTTTCCCACTTGTCCCCGCTGGCAGACGCTCAGGGAAAACAGAGCGCTTCAAACGCTTCCTAGTTAAAGCCGCTGTTAGTAAACCGGGCATGTATTTTGCTGCAGCCCCAACCTATAACCAGGCTAAAAAGATCTTCTGGAAAGATCTGAAAGATTTTTGTCTGTCAACATCACTCCCGCAAACTCCCAGCGAATCCAACCTGATCATATATCTACCCAACGGCGCAGAGATACACGTCTTAGGGCTTGACAAACCGGAACGCTTTGAAGGCGTGCCATGGGACGGCGGTGGTATTGACGAGTTTGCCGACCTGAAGCAAGGCGCATGGGAGAATAACATCTATCCGGCACTAAATACCTTCAATCCATTGCGTCCTGACTATCGCGCATGGGCCTGGTTGCTGGGTGTTCCTGATGGCCTCAACCACTACTACGATCTATGCCAACAGGCTGAGACAAACAAGAACAGTGACTTCAAGGTGTTTCACTGGAAGAGCGCTGAGATCCTTCCACCTGATGTGATTGCAGCTGCTAAACAGGCCATGAGCCTGAAACAGTATAAACAGGAGTTTGAAGCATCCTTCGAGACTGCCTCTGGTCGGATTTACGAAGATTACAGCAAATTAAACTACACAGATGAAACAATCCAGCCGCATGAACAGCTCCTTTGGTATCACGACTTCAACTTTACGCCTATGTCCAGCGGCATTGGTGTTAGGCGCGGCGATAATGTGTTTTGTCTCGAGGAGATAATTCTAACATCCGCGGTCGCTCGCCAAAGTGCCATTGAATTTGTGGAACGATACAAAGACCACAAGAATAAGAACGTGCTCATATACGGTGACCCGGCTGGTCAAGCTGGGGAGAAGCATGGCCATGCTTCTGACTATGTGGACATGGAGTCTGTACTCAGGAGTGCTGGATGGAAATATCAGCGTAAGGTGAAACGAGCCGCACCTGCAATCAAGGATAGGCAAAACGCTGTCCGGGCAAAGATCATGAATGCTGCTGGCACTCCGTCACTTTTTGTTCATCCTCAAAATGCGTCCTATACGCACAAAGGGCTTTCCACAGTCCAACTTAAAGAAGGCTCTTCTTTCATGGAAACTGAAACAGACTTCCAGCATATCACCACCGCAGTTGGTTATTTTATTGATTATGAATTTCCGATCAAGAGGCCGTTGATACCAACAAGGGAGCTGGAATTATAATTTGTTTATTTCTTCCAAAAATAAGTATATAATATTTTTGTAACGGTTACGCAAGGGCGGATGCCCTCACACCAGTAAGGAGAGCGTCCAAACATGTCACAGCAAAAAGCCCCAGACGTTACAACCATTGCATCTGCGCAATCTGCAATGATTCAAAAAGCAAAACTCCCCCGCACTCTGCTCGGTGGCACTGCCGCTATGAGAGCTGCGGGGACGGAATACCTCCCCCAAGAGCCTAAAGAGACCACCACCCAGTGGAACAACCGCCTGAAAAGAACAGTTCTCTACAACGCCTTCGGACGTGCTGTTTCAGCCCTCACAGGAAAAATCTTCAGCAAGCTAATCACCCTCCAAGAAAACGTTCCAGAACCACTGAAAGAAATCCTTGAAGATGTAGATGGTGATAATGGCTCCGGGCGAGATTTCAACCGCTTCCTTTCGCATATTACTATTGACGCCCTGGCTGTTGGAGTGACACATGTTTTAGTGGACATGGGGGCGTTACCAAAGGATGAACAAGGCAACGAACTTCAATTAACGGTTGAACAAGCCAAAACCCAAAACCTAGTGCCAAAATGGTTACACTACAAGCTGGAAGACGTAGTCTCTTGGCGATATGACACCCAAGGAAAACTCTCCCGCCTGGTGCTGAAGGAATGTGTCACTGAGCCAGACGGCGAGTGGGGTGAGAAAGAGGTTGAACAGTACCGCGTCTTATATTCCGGTAAGTGGGTGATCTATCGTGAATCCAATACCTCTAAGAACCAGGAAAAAGTCTGGCTCATCCACGACGAAGGCACAACCGCCCTGGACTTCATCCCGTTCGTAACAATTTATGCTGCCAAGCAAACAGCGCCATTTGTTATTGATAAGCCGCTACTCGAAGACCTTGCCCACCTGAATGTTGCTCACTGGCAATCCTCCAGCGACCAACGGCATATTCTGCATGTTGCTCGTGTCCCCATACTATTCGCCACCGGATGGGAGCAGGAGACTCAGACTGGAGCTGAACAGGAGATTGGGCCTAACCGCTGTATCTCACAGCCTACCGGCGCAACGCTTGCCTACGTTGAGCACACAGGCAACGCTATTAAGTCTGGTGAAGATGATATTAAGAAACTAGAAGATCAGATGACAGCCATGGCTATGGAGCCGCTGGTGCAACGCTCCGGGAACACAACAGCCACAGCCAAAGCCATAGACACAGCCGAGGCCAACTATAGCCTACAGGACATTGCGCAAGGCTTGGAGGACTCGGTTGAAGCTCTGCTGGTTTGCACGGGCGCGTGGTTGGGCATTGCTCCCGAGCAATGTGGTAAAGTATCAGTTAATGCGGACTTTAGCCTCAATCCTGATGACGCGGCGACCTTGCAAGAACTGACCAAGGCTCGGCAATTTGGAGACCTTTCAAGAGAAGCTTACCTCGGAGAACTCAAGCGCCGTGACAAATTGGCGGCAGATTTTGATATTGCTGCTGATAAAGAATTGATCGACGCTGAAGGCCCGGCCCTGGGAAACATGACACCCGCAACAACCACAAATCAAGGAGAGTAAAACTATGAATAAAATTTTATGTTTAATAGCAGTAGTCTTAGTTTTTATGGCCTCGGATTCTTTTGCTTTTAACCCTGCAAGTATAACATTTTCCCAAACATCCTCTGCCAGAACAACAATGGCCAATCTTCGGCTAGGAGTTGTTTATAACGCACTGGGTAGGGACGGTAACACCCCTATTCAAGGGCTCCCTATTCCTACACCCATCAACCATTTTATGACTAAGGCCTCCGTTACACACACCTTTACCGCAGGTACAATTGCCATTGAAATACAGACCGACCAGGACACCAAAATGTACGTAGGCAACGACCTCACAAACTTTATTATGATCTACTCCGGCGTACCTAGAGCCTATATCGTTAAATAATTTTGTTGTTCTGGTGCTGAAGGAGGAAAACACCGATGCAGATTCATCAAGAGAGCTTTCAAAAGCTGTTTAAGAACGCGATAAATCCGGGCGCATGGACCGCAGCATTAAACCGGTTCATGCCTGATTACGGCATTGACACATTTAACCGTGTGACGGCGTTTCTGGCGCAGTGTGGGCACGAAAGCCAAGGATTCACCCGCCTGATTGAGAACATGAATTACTCGGCCACCGGTTTAATTTCCACATGGCCAAAGCGTTTTGATACCGATACCGCCAATAAATACGCTCGACAGCCGGAGAAGATAGCAAACCGGGTGTATGCCAACAGACTGGGCAACGGTAACGAAGCCAGCGGCGACGGGTGGAGAAACCGGGGCCACGGGCTGATACAACTGACCGGGCATGACAACCTCGATGCGTTTGCCAGACACGCCGGCATGTCTCTCGATAGCGTCCGGAGCTATCTGCTTACATGTGAGGGTGCGACACACGCTGCTTGCTGGTTCTGGCAGTCTTTTGGCTGCAACGAGCTTGCCGACATTGGCAACATGGAGAAGTTGACCAAACGGATTAACGGAGGGTTGAACGGCCTGCGTGATCGTAACGAACTGTTTGCACTGGCGGTGAAGATATTTCGCGGCGATGGGCTGGCGTAGCGGTGTATGCTCAACGATCGCATAATAGAACTAGATTTCAAGACTTACCTAATTCACCACGGCTTATACAACTGCTATTGCCGGGGCTGTGACGGATGCAACCTAGAGCTGGATTGCCCAGCCCAGAAATGGGTATGGTGATGGAGAAATATTGTGAAGCCACCGGTGGAATAATTAACAAAGATTATCCGTGCCAGCAGTGTGGGAAATGCAAGGAGGTAGGTAAATGAAATTTTACGACAAGATCAGAAACAAGCTATTAATCGTTTTGCCGGTTATGTTGGTCTTAGCCTGTTTGTCGATCGGTTTGACCGCTCGTGCCGATTTTACCAATTACCTAGGCTTTTTGAGTTACAATCTGAACGGCGGCGGAGTCTGTAAACCGCAAATCCCTGTTATGGTCGTATCACCATCATCCGGAGTATTTGGTAACCAGACCACAAATACCACAAGAAACCAGCTGTTTACGGTTTCCAACACCGGCAGAGGCACCATTACCGGCATCCAGGCGCGTATGAGTAGCGCTGGAGCCTTCAGGGTGTATTCCTCGTCTGGGACAGACGCCCCGATGACGTACAAAACTGCATTCACGCCGGTTGCTGCAACGGCGTACAGTAATGTGGTGTACGTGGATTCTGATCAGTTTCCGGCTGTGCGGGTGCCGGTGAGTGGGACTGGGATTGCTGCTGAACCGGGGGGCACGGTACTTATAGGGACGGCTGAGGCGGCTAATTATACTGTTGCTGTTGGTAGGGGGGGGGATGAGGAGCCGTATGATTGTTTCACGGCCAGTGCTAGCGGCACAGCAAATCGCGGTTATGCAAAAATGGCCAATACTAATTCCTCCGGGCTGTTAATGACAATCTATGCTAAATCTGATGGCGCGCTAATTGCCACATCGGATATTGCATTACCTCCATTGGCCGCATCTGTCGTCGAATTCAGTTTTAGTACTGGGACCATTGTCGAAAATACTGAATATTGTCTGGGTCTGATGGGTTCTAACTACTGGATTACATACCATCAGGCGGCAACGGCTTGGACTACAGGTCGAACGGCTATCACCTGGCCGACCCCGGAGAACCCGCTATCAGGCGGGGTGCCCAACGCCGCAACAAGGGAGGATGGAAATTTATCCGCATGGGTGATAAACTAATGGATTTTAAATACTTATATGTGTTTATAATAGTTTTTATTTGTTTGCGCACGGCTGGTGCGTTTGCCTCGGACGTATATATGTCAACTACTGGCACCAAGATAACCGGTAAATCAACTACCGGAGATTGGTCGAATGCGAATTGTTATAACAACCTTACTGCTGCATTTGCCGCAATGAGCAGTGGTGATACTCTTACAGTTGATGATGGTAACTATACCAGCCATTTGAATACAATCGGATGGGACGACACGGCGACCGCAGTTAATAAACCCCCGTCAGGGAGTGGTATCGGTAGTGGGGATACTCGGTTTACCGTTATCCGCGCAAAAAATATCCCTTGTCAAAATGGGGTCTCTTGTGACCAACCTTTGAAAGTGCGTTTTTCAGGGGCCGCTGTCTTTAACGCTGATTCCCACGGTACGCCTCCCACATATATTAAGTTTTGGGGCATCCGGTGGGATGGAATATCAACTTATACTGGGTGGAATAATTTATATTTTAAACAGGTTGCTTCACAGGGTGTTTCTGATGGGAATACGGCCCCATTCTCAATAACTGGGCAGTATAATCTTTTGGAAGATTGTGTTGCATTTGGAAAGGGAAGATACAAATATTTGTTCTATGACAACTCTAGGGAACTCCAAACAAACGGAGATGGAAACAATGTGTGCCGCCGGTGCATTGCCCGTCACGATTGGGCTAAAAAGGAAGACGTAAGCGGCGATCCCATCGCCACATTCGTAAGTTATTATAGCCGTGGGACTTCTTTTCTTAATGCCGTAGACATTGACTCAAATATGCCTGTTTATTGGATGGATGCCCCTGGTGAGTTTAATGGTTCATTTTCACAACCTGTTGATGGCGGGGTGCACAAAATGACCATAAGTGGAAGTTTGGTAATTAATTCGGCACAAGGGGTCGGTTGGGGAGCTTCGCCTAGTACTACTGCTGATTCCGGTAACACCTTCATTGATGTTGTAGGTGTGAATGTTGCTGGAGGCATTAACCTTCGTGGTGGAGGAAATATTAATAGACTCGGTTTGTATAATGTTAATCTTAGTAATTTTACTTACAGAAGTTCAACGCAAAGCGGTCAGATATTGCAAAGTAATGTGGGAGTAGATAGTTGGGATAACAATGTTCTAGTCAATAATTCCATTTTCAGAAATCTCGCAGGGGCACCCCTAAAAGGAAATACAACCGGGTATTACATTGACACTTATACGGTAGGCACTGGTGGCAACACATTATCAAACTCGATTACGACCGACCCTTACCAGCACGGGGTTAAATATCCAGTGCGAATTGAGACTACATCACCAAACGAGTTACAGACGCAAGGTACTTCAGGCAGTCAGATTGGGCCACGCATTCTTAATAAGCTTGGAATTGATGGGACTTTCAAGGGAGACACCGGATGGAACACGGAGCAGGGTGGGTTATGGCCGTGGCCTTTGGAGGAATGGATTCAAGCCGAAATGCGTACGTCTGATTATGCCTCATTCTGTGCACCTTACGTAGGTACCCCCCAGGCTTGCCCTACAAGTTATACAACCGATGCATATCGTGGTTTTGCCAGCACAACTGACCGGCAATTGGATGGCGTGAGTGATGTAACACTGACTTCTTACATCTGGGAGTCTTTAGGAAACCAAATACCTGCCGATATTTATGGAGCGGAGGGGCCGCCAGATACGCTCGCACCGGTCACAATCCCATCACACACCGGCAGATTGTCTGCAAAACAGGAGGTCACGTTGGCAGTCAACGAAACGGCCACAACTCAATATTGCTACCGCACGACTACATGCACACCGACAACCACTTATTCCGGAGCGATTACGGTATACCCTGGAAATTATCTGTGTTTCCAGTCAACTGATTCAGCTGGTAACGCGGAATCAACCAGGTGTGAATATCACGGATGGCCAGTGAGGTGCCAGTGATGCAGACATTCCGAGAGTCACTGAACAACTTGATCCGGAGTGACAAGCCCGAAAGCCCGACAGACGTTGTATTTTTGTACGGTAGCCTGATGCTAATCAACGCCATGGTTTACGCAGTCGCAGCAAAGGTGCCGATTCCACACATTACCGAGATGATAGGTTTCCTCGTTTTGTGCAAAGGCGTTAAAGTCGGCTCAGACTGGCAGAAGCAGAGAAAGGCGGCATGCGATGAACCTCCCACAGATAACACTCTCCCCGCGCAATAGACTCATTATCTATGGTGTGGTTGCCGCCATCATCCTGTCATATCTGGCATGGCTTAAGTTCCACAAACCAGATATCAAACCGGGCGAAGTAATTACCGCGCCCCCGGCCCGAGCGGTCAGGAACGAACCAACTGTTGCAGTCCAGCCGAAACAGTTGATCGTGTACCGGGACACGGTGCGAGTGATTGAGAAGCTCGGCCTACCAGCAGCGGCACCTCAGGAGCGAATTCAGCAGGCCGTTGAGATCCCACGTTTGAAATACGGCGGCACGGCGGCCACATTCACAAACCTGTCAACCGGGCAGAGCCGGACAGTAATCAAGGCGGCAGCAGCGCCATGGTTTGCATTCCGGAACGATTGGGCGGTAGGTGCTGGCGCTGGTATAGGCACGGAAGGAAAGACGCTTGCGGGGCGGCTACGGTATGATGTGGCGCAGATAAAAGCCCTTACTCTGTCCGGGGAGGTCGAAGCGAATTACGCGGAGAAAAGAAACGAGCCGGTTGAAGGCCGGGCAATGCTCTGGCTGGAATGGCGGAAATAATGAAAAACGCGGAACTGATCGAAATACACCGTATGATGATGTGTGTTGCCGATGTTAACGAGGACACCCCTACAAGCGGAGTCACATCGGATATGGTGAAGCAATATATTTTGTATCACAAAACAAAGAAATAACAATAACCAACAGCAAGAAATGCGAAGGCTCCTGCGGCTTGCGCGGGAAAGATTGTCCGGGGGTTTTCGAGAGATGAGCCAAACTGCAAATGAAAAACTTTTGACAGGAGCTATTCGCCATCAAATTAATTTACACTCGTATTCCAACCAAGTAGTAACTGACATTCTTTCCCTGCTCAACGCCGCCGACAAGGAACTGACTGCCAAACTCTCTGTGCGATTGGAGGCTGGTAAGGAAACATGGTCCTCAAGAAGGCTCCAAGCACTCATCCGTGAGATAAGCCAAATCAACGCCGAGAACTATGGTGCTGCTGCCAAGTTGCTGAAGACAGAGATGGTGGAACTGGCTGGGGTGGAGGCTGGGGTTGCTGCTGGCTCATTAGCCAAGACCCTCCCACAATACACCACAAAAGTACAAGAGTTTAAAAACTCAATTACTTTAAAAATAACCCCCGAAGGTTCGGACTACTCAAGAGGTAGCCTTTTACTTTGGCCACAAACAGATGGTAAAAATAAATGGCTCAGTATTGCACAATCAGACCTTAACGAGAGATGGCAGGGACAGGGTTATGGCACAGCTATGTATGAGGAAGGTTTGCGCTGGGCAAAGGAGCATGGCTACCAAGGATTGCTTTCAGCACCTGGGGAACATAACGAAAACAGTGACAGGTTATGGAAAAGCCCTGACTCAACAGTAGTTATCGACGGGATGGAGTACGATTCAAAAAGCTCCACTTTTCTGTCAACAGGATTGCCTAAGGACGCGACTCCTACAGAGATTATTTTTAGCATCACCCAGCCCACCGCCGAGCAACTAGCGGCCATCGTCACCACCGAAGCCATAACCCTAGGGCCAGACGGCGCAGAGCTCTTAGACGACATATTCAAGACCCTGGCTACTGGTAAAGAAGCGCGGATCAGGCAGGCGATTCGGATGGGAATGGCGGAGGGAGAAAGCATCACCTCCATGGTGCAGCGACTCATCGGTACTCGCGCTGCACGGTTTACTGATGGAATTTTGGAGAAAGATCGACGCGCGGCAGAGGCCATTGTCAGAACAGCGGTGAACCATATCAGCAATAAAGCAGCAGACCTGACCTACCGCCAGAACGCAGACCTAATTTCCGGCGTGCAGTGGGTGCTTACCCTCGACACAAGGACTTGCCCTGTCTGTGTCCGCAATGCCCAGGGCGGCAAGCCATACAAGATGGATGAAGGCCCACGGCCACCAGTTCATGTTAATGACCGATGCTTCATGGTTCCTGTCCTTCGCAGCTGGAAAGAGCTAGGAATTGATACTGAAGAGTTTGACGCGGGCAGCAGAGCGAGCATGGACGGAATTCAGGCTGGAGATATGCAGTACGGAGATTGGTTGCGAAAGTACCCCAACCACGCCGTTGAAGCTCTGGGGCCAACACGAGCCAAGATGTTCTTACGTGGTGAAATCAAGGTTGAGAATTTTGTGAATAATAAGGGGAAAATGCTGACATTATCTGAGCTGCAGGCAAAATAAATGTTTTAAGTTACTAGCATGTAGTATATAATATTATTAATAAGTTTACGATTTAGGCAACACGGGACGGATGCCCCACAATAACAAGGATTGAGCGCGATGCTCACTTGAATATTGTGGGGCATTTTTATTTTAATCTAGGGCGCGACGCCCAACAAGAAAAGGAGCCGACAGATGGCACTAACACTCAAGATGGATGGCGGAAATGCTGTATTGAAGGATGGCATCCCGGTTTATGTGGATGATACTGATGGCAAGGAACTGGCACTGGATGGCGCTCAGATGCATGCCAAAATTACTGAGCTGAATGCAGAGTCGAAGAAACACCGCCTCGCTGCAAAAGCCGCCACAGATAAGCTGGAAAAGTTTGGGGACGTGGATGCGGATGATATTGAATCATTTCTCTCCACCCTGGAAGAATTAGGCGGGCCGGATGGAATCGCCGAACTCCAAAAGAAAGGCAAGGTTGATGTTGAAGCGATCAAGCGATCAGTCACCGACTTCTATGAGTCCAAGTTGACTGAAGTCACTAGTCAACTCAGCGGAAAAGATGAGATGATCCGCAGCTTGCTGATTGGCTCTGCTTTCACCAACTCCAAGTTCCTGAATGAAAAAACCATCCTTCCTCCTGATGTGGCGGAAGCCTACTTTGGTAAGAATTTTCGCGTGGAAGACGGCAAAGTCATGGCCTACCTCGGTGATGAACCCATCTACAGCCGAGAACGCCATGGAGAACCAGCATCCATCGACGAGGCACTTGAAGTTATCGTCGGCAAATACCCAATGAAAGACCGCATCCTCAAAGCCCCCGGCGGGGGAAGCGGGGCACCGGGTGGGGGAAGCGGAAAAGGCTTAGATGCAAATCTGGCCGCCCTCAGCCCTGCCGCCCGAATCACCGCAGCACGAGCCGCAGGAATTACGAAATAAACTTATAAAGGAGTAACACCATGGCCCTAACACTCGTCGAAGCAGCAAAACTCAACCCCGGTGACGTTATCAAAAATGCCATCATTGAACTGTATGCCGGTTCGTCAGACATCCTGATGAACCTCCCGTTTGAAAATATCGCCGGTAATGCGATGAAGTACAATCGTGAAGGTTCACTTCCCGGCGTTGGTTTCCGTGGTGTGAATGAGGCTTACACCCCTTCCACCGGCATTCTGAACCCGCTGACTGAAGCACTGGTCATTGCTGGTGGTGATCTGGATGTTGACAAGTTCATCGTAGATACAATGGGAGCTAACCAGCGCGCTGTGCACGAAGCTATGAAGGTTCGCGCTTTGTCATTGGCCTGGACACAGAAGTTTATCAAAGGCGATACTGCTTCTGACCCGCGCGAATTCGACGGCCTCCAGGTACGTGTCACCGGTTCCCAGGTAATCGACGCCGGCTCTACCGGCGGTGGGGATGCACTTAGCCTGGCCAAATTGGATCAGGCGATTGACCAGACCCTCAACCCTACCCACCTCATCATGAACAAGACGATGGGACGCCGGTTGACTCAGGCCGCTCGTAACTACACCGTCGGCGGCTTCATCACTTACGACAAGGATGCTTTCGGGCGTCGCGTGACGAGGTACAATGACCTACCCATCCTGTTCGTTGATCTGGACAATACCCAGGCCGCAATTCTCGGATTTACAGAGGCCACAGCCTCCGGCGGAGCAACAGGAACTTCCATCTACGTGGTTTCGATGGGGGATGGCATGCTCACGGGCATCCAGAATGGCGGCGTAGATGTACGTGACCAAGGCGAACTCCAGACGGCCCCTGTTTACCGCACCCGCGTTGAATGGTACAACGGCATCGCCATCCAAAACGGTCGTGCTGCGACCCGCCTGCGTTACATCGCAGACGCAGCTATCGTGGTTTAATTTCACATTCAAAAGCCGGGGTAACACCCGGCAAAGGAGATATTTACAATGGCAAATATTCTTTCACAATTCACATTTGACTCTGCCACCAGCCTGAAAACTGCAGGATTGGTAATGACCACAGCCACAACCTACGAGTCTAGCATTATCGACCTAGGTGAAGGTCTGTTTGACGGCTTTCTTGTTGTTGACCTGATTGCAATCGAATCCGCTAACAGTGACGAGCGTTTTTACCTCTCCATGGAAGGTTCCACCGTTGCCGCTATGACTTCTGAATGTGTGGCTCTCTGCACTAAAGTCTTCGGCCAGTTGATTGTACCCATGGACGCGGCTTGTACGGCAGTTGGTCGCTACGTCATACCTTTCCGCAATGAAGAAGCTGGCGAAATCCAGCGGTATGTTCGCCTGTTTGGCAATGCGACTGGCACCGTCGGCACAGGTATCAACTTCGTAGCTTTCCTCGCAAAACGATAAGGGAGCTGACCATGACCCGAAAAGTAGAAAGTTTCGAGGCGCTGAACGCCAACATCAGAACCAACATTGGTGTTCAGGACATGGATGTGCTCAATTTCCCTCTGATCACCACAGCTAATGTTGGCTCTGTTCCACCTGCTGCGGCTGCAGCAGGTGTATCCGCCGTGGAGTACGGTGACGGTATTTTGCACCAGACTGTATTCACCCTTGGGCCTCTGTTGCAGACGGTGACTGATGCCTTGGCTTACGCCAGCACCAAGATTTATGATTTCCCCGCAGGGCGCATAAATATTCTGGGCTGTACCGCCAATGTGCAATTTGCTGTAACCACTGACAGGACCGATACCACAGGCACTATCAATGCCAGTGCTGCTCTGAAATGGGGCCTTGGTACTGCAGCTGCAAGCAACATTACTCTGGCCTCCACCATGGTGGACTTGATGCCCAAAACAGCGGTGACGTTGGATGGGGCAGAAGACGCATATACCGCCCTGGCAGGATCTACCCTTGCCGCTGCAGCCTTGCTTGATGGCACTGGCACCGCCAAAGACGCCTTCTTCAACGTCGGTTTTGAAACCAATACTGAGATCGACAACGACGGCGTGCTGGCTTGCAACGGTACAATAACCCTCACTTGGATAAACCTGGGTGATTACTAATCTCCCGGAAAGGACACGCAATGGCAATAATCCCAGTATATGACCTCGAAGGCAACGAGCACCAGCGCGAAGCCATCGACGCTCGTGAATGTTGCGCAGTTATGGGTTGGACTATGAGTCCTCCTGAGCCGGTCGTTGAGCCGGTCGTTGAGCCGGTCGTTGAACTAACACACAAGGGCAAGAAGTAAATGGCCCTCATTGTAGAAACAGGCGTTCAGGTCAGCGGGGCAGACTCTTACGTCTCGCTGACCGACGCTGCTGCCTACCACACTGACCGAGGCAATACGGCATGGGCGGCTGCCGCCTCGGATACGGTGCGGGAGCAAGCCTTGCGCAAGGCTACACAGTACATTGATGGCCACTACTTCCACCGATGGAAAGGAGCTGTTGTGGCCCCTCTGACCCAGTCGCTTCAGTGGCCCCGAGCCGGGGTTAAAATCAGCGACCCACAAGAGTACTACGCCACACTTCCATCCTTCTATGATGTGTCGTATTCAGGATTTCTGGAGATCACCACTATTCCACAGAAACTGAAAGACGCAACGTGTGAAGCTGCTTTACGGTCATTATCTGCGGCACTTGCACCGGACTTGAAGCGGGGTGGTCGGATGGCCTCGGTGAATGTGGCTGGTATTCAACAAACCTTTGAGCAAGGAGCCTCACCAAACACCTCTTACCAGATAATCGACCAACTCTTGGCCCCATTCCTGAAAAGCAATCAAATGTCCTTGGTGAGGGGGTAAATTATGCCCGAGAACCATCCCCGAACTGAGAATTCCGGAAGACGCACTAGTGATGTGGATTGTGAACGGCACCGGGAGCTCACAGATAAATTGCAGTCAACTGTGGATAAAAACACCGGGCGTTGGACGGCCATGCTTTGGTTTTTGGGTGTGATAGGTACCATATTGACGACAGGTATGGTGACACTGATTACCAAAACTTCGGACATTCAAACCCTACTTGGCAAGAATGATGTTATTCTAATGCAACATACCGAGAGAATTGACAGTTTAAGAAAAGAAGTTGACGGGATAAAGTCTCGTAATCTCTATATCGACCAACAAGTTGGACTGAAGCAGAAGGGTTTTAACTAATGGCCTTTTATGAAGACATCCGAGATGACACAGCTAGTCCTCTAATTGAGGAGTACGGCCAAGCTATGACACTCCGGCGCACTACTCCAGGCACATTTGACCCGATTACGGGGACAGCTGGCGCTGCTACGCTGGTTGATTATTCCTGCTCTGGTATCACTAGAAATTACAAGATCAAAGACATCGATGGCGTGAAAATCCAGAGCAAAGATAAGTTGATCACCCTCACAGCTCCAACGACCATGCCTGAACCGAGTGAGGATGATGACCTGATTATTGCCGGAGTTACTTACGCCATCCAAGATTGCAAGCCGCTGGCTCCCGGTGGAGTGGCGGTGATTTATGAAGTTCAGGGGAGGAAGTAGATGGGCAGCTTCTCCCTGGATCTAAGTCGTTTCTGCAAAAACGCTAACGCTGATATGCAGACGGTAATCCGTAAAATCAGCTTTGAGGCCTTCCGGCGCATTGTGCTACGGACCCCAGTTGATACTGGCCGGGCACGGGCTAATTGGGGTGTCGCTATAGGTACTCCTGGTACGACTTATGACATTACCCTGGCTGATAAGTCCGGTCAAGCAACGCTGGCAAAAGCGGCTGATGGCACGATGGGCTGGAACTGCCGAGGTTCAATATTCCTGACCAACAACCTACCATATATCGGTGCTTTGGAATACGGTCACAGTCAAGTACAAGCACCAAATGGCATGGTCCGTGTGACAATGGAAGAGATGATAGCCTGGTGTAATAATGCTGCAAACATCAAACAGTCAATATCTGGTATCCGCAACGAACAGGAGGTCACTGATGGAAAAAGAAAAGATTGAAGAAATCGTGGAAGAACTCCCGAAAATCAAAATCCCAAACGCTGTGGAAATGATTCGTGGTGAAGAGACAGCGATTGTGGCCTTGCATGAGGAACGATGCTTTCTGGACAAAGGCTGGAGTCGCCTGTAACTTATGTCAGAAACCCTTTACACAGATATCAGGGCGGCACTGGTCACCCAGTTAAGCACAATGACTGGAGTCCCTGCTGTAGCGTGGGAAAACTCCACCTACTCGCCTGTAGTCGGTACACCCTACCTTATCCCTAGCGTACTGTGGGCGGAGGGCTCCCAGGCTGAATTAGGAGTGAACGGTCGTAACTGGGAACGAGGCATTTACCAGATAACTGCCGTTTATCCTGCGAATGCTGGAGTCGGACTAATCAACGCCATGGCGGGCAAAATCCGAGAACGGTTCAAGCGCGGTACAGAACTCGTTTACAATGGCGTCACTGTCAAAATTCGCAAGGTATATCTTGGACCACAAACCATTGAAGCTGCCGGTATCCAACAACCAGTCAGCATCGCTTTTTACTCTCAAGTCGCAAATTAAAAGGAGAATAACATGGCTAAAAATACGTTCGGGACAGGACTGGACACAGTGGGAGAAACCACTGAAGAACTTCTCCCCGGGGAAGTACTCATCGATGCTCCAGGAAAAGAACAGGGCCGAAAAGACGCAATCAAAATGATCCGTGGTGCTGTTGAAGTCTGGGTGGCCCCGCAGGATATAGGCGGTTTTAAGTCAGCTGGATACGAGGTCATTAACTAATATAAGGAGACTATCATGAGCTTAACTACTACTGACGGCAGCAAAACCAGTTATACGTACTGTGCAGAGGCCACCCCTGGCGTGCCTGTAGCTGGGTCGTATCAAACATTACGCAGCAAAGTCGGCGTCAAGTTTGATTTGAAACGAGACACCTTCATGTCCAAAGACCGCCGCAGCGATCGGATGGAATCATCCATGTCCTACGGCAACCGATCTGGCACCTGCTCTTTCCCAATTGAGTGGAGCTACGGGACTTATGATGGTCTTATGGAAGCTATTCTGGGCGGTACGTGGCTGACCAATGTCGTAAAAATAGGTAATGCAGTCCGCACCTTCACTTTCGAGGAAACTTCCGATGAACTGGGTATTGTCGAGCGTCCTTTGGGTGTGCAGTTTTCCGGATTCTCTATGAGCCAGAAAGTCAACGGTATTGCGGAGGGTTCAATCGATGGCATCTTCCGGGACCTGAAAGTAGCACAAACTTCTGGGGTAAACTTGGCTTATGCCGCTACTGCCAAAACCATCACTCGTGCAACGGCCGGTTTCATGACTGTGGACGGGTGGGTAGTAGGGGACTCCGTCTGTGGACGTGGTAACGTCACCACCGCCAATAACAACATTGTCCCCTGGGTGATTACCACCCTAACAGACACCGTTATGACATTCACCACAGCCAGCGGGATTGTGGATGCCACCACCGCTGCGGGTATCACACTTAACCTGGCCACAGTAAGCTCCAATATTTTAGAGGCAACGACAATCGCACCTTTTGACTCATTTACAGGAACCATTACGGAGGGTGGCGCAGCTATCGCCCACGTTACCGGATGGGATTTGAAAGTCGAGCAGACCCTGCAGCCGAACTTCGCTTGTGGGTCTGCCTCTGCACAGTCAGTATCTGTTGGCACAATTAAGGTGTCCGGAAACCTCACGGTGTATTACATCGACCAGGCTCTACGGAAAAAGTTCATCAACGGGGTGAGTAGCTCCTTATCGCTGGTGCTGGGTTCTGTGGCTGCAACAAAAGCCTATACTATCGCCTTGGGGACAGTCAAATACACCAGTAACAGCCGTGATGATGCTGAACTGGCCCGCACTGAATCGCTGGCCTTCTCAGCTACATATACCGCCACGGATACCACAATTAAGATTACCCGCACACCGTAAGCCCTGACTTGGCGGGGCAGGACCTCCACTGCGTGGGGAAATGCCCCTTTGCCGCCACTTTTATTCCCTCCGGGGAAAATTAAACCACAGAGAGGTAACATAACATGGAACAATTTGATCTTTCAGCACTCGAACAAGATGACACAGCAGTAATCCAAATGGTCAACCCTTCAACCGGAGATGATATTCCAGGCTTTACCGTTGAGGTGTACGGCCAGGACTCCGATATTTTCAAATCCGAGTCCCGCAAGGCAGAAACTCGCTACACTGAGTACGCCCGCCGCAACCGCGGGAAACTGATGCCGGCCGAGCAGAGAGAAACCATGGACAAGGCCAAAATCATTGCTTGCACAAAGTCAGTCAATGGACTGGTCTACAAGGGTGAAGTAATTACCGACGCGGAACGAGCCTACAACCTACCTAAGTACGGTTGGATTTTTGAGCAAGTTGTGGCCGGTTTAATGGAGCGGTCAAATTTTATCAAGGGCTCGTCAGCGAAATAATTGCCTACGCTGAGAGCCAGTTTGCATTAGATAAAAAACCAAAGGGTGCCAGCAAAAACCTCCGGGAACAGTACGAAGAGGTTGAACGAATAACCGGAAAAACCCCTCCTGAATTGGAGGGGTTACCTGAACTCCCTGAATGTGCAATCCATGTCTGGGAATGGTTTCACCAGCTCCACGGTCGTCGCCAAAATGGTATGAGTATTAATCCTATATCATGGGAGTCCGTGGATAGTTGGTCTAACCGAACTGGTATTCACCCAAGACAGTGGGAATTAAATGCCATTTTTGGCATTGACACCACATTTATTATCTCAAATGCCCCGGAGGAGACAAAATGAGCGTTGATATCAGCACACTGGCGATAGAAGTCCGCAGCGACGGTGTGCTGGTGGCGTCTGATCGTCTCCGAAGACTCCCTCAAGATGGCGCGGCTGCTGAACGCGCCACCAATTCTCTCTCAGCTGCTTTTGGAAATCTCAATAAATACCTAGGACAGATCGCCGGGATGTTTGGAATGGGGCTTGGAATAGCAGGTTTTGTCTCCCTTGTGCGAAATGCCCTGGATGTTATTGATGAGTTTCGCGTTTCAATGCTCCAAATCGCTGTTCAAATCACCCAGATGCAAGGCCCAAAAGATATTGCAAAGCATTACGCTGAAGCAAAGGTTTATGCAGCCGGTCTTGTTGACAAGCTGATGGAAATTGATGCTGTGTCATTCGCATCCAATGATCATTTAATGAGCATGGTCAAAACAATGGGTTTGTATGGAGTCCAACTTGATTTGAACAACAAAAGGCAAGTTGAAGCATTCACCGCATTGTCAAACACCATTGCTCTAGGTACTCAAGGACAAAACCAGAATATACAGTTCCCACAAGAAATGCGAGCTATTATGACAGGGAACGTCACAACTAACTCAGTCATTGCCACTCAGTTGGATGGGATCATAAAGCAAAGCGGTACGTATAAAAAAGGTTTGGATGATATTGTTAGACTCGGTAAGCAGCATGGTAACACACTTGAACTGTTAGAGCCTTACCTTAAAGGAATTTCCATAGCATCCGACGACATCAGTAAAACGTGGTCTGCTGTAAAATCTTCCATGTCAACAGCCGCTTCAGTAATGAAGCGAGAAGGTTTCGCTGGTGTCTTTGCTGATGTTGTTCCTCTCATGTCCCGTATAAACGATTATCTGAAAAGCCACGCCAAATTAATAGGCCAAGATATCACAAAAGTCTGGATTGAACTCAAGTTCTGGGGGGAAAAGTTTTACGACACTCTGAAATTGATTGCACCTGTTGCCAAGGTGGCGTGGGATATATTTAAAGAATTGTATAGCACAGTGAAAGCTATTGCTGATACACCTCTGGGTTGGGTTGCCCTGGTTGGAGCTGCTGCATTTAAAGCGGTTGGTGGAATAGCCGCTCTTGCGGGGGGTTGGGCTACTCTTACAACATCTGTCGTGGCACTGAATGTGGCAATGACAGCAAACCCACTAGGACTGATGGCTAAGGGTATTGCTCTTGTGGCAATCGGATTGCAACCTGTTATCACCAAACTAGATTCAATGTTGTACAAAATGTCCGGTATAAACCTCACCGGAAAAGCCTTTTACGAAGATATGAAAAAGCGGGAAGCTGATGCCATAGTTTCGGAAAATAACCTCAAAGCTAAACTCAAGTGGATGCATGATGAAGGTGGAATAAAACTCAGCGACTCCCAAAAAGCCTACGCGGGTGTTATTACTACTCCTGTCTTGCCAGCTCCAAAACCAGAAGAAAATAAAAAGAAAATGGAGGAGATAGCCCGTCTCGAAAAATCCATAATTGACGCCCGAATAACCATGAATGCAGCACAACGGGCGCTGGATGCTGCCGGTGAAAAACAGGCTACTGACGACAAAATAGCCTTAATGAATTGGGAAAAAGAACAAGGTGTGCGAACAGCCCGTGAAACCATTGACGGGATCTCCGCTTTGAAGCGTAAGGCGCTGGAAGATGATGTTGCCCGTAATCAAGAGTACCAAAACGACACAGAGATGAAAAAGGCTTTGGGGTACAGTGACAATGGCAACACTAAGCAGACTCTTGAATATATCCAAGCTAAAACCAAATTAATCCAATTGGAAGAGAAAGAAAAAGATCTTAAAGCCCAGCTGGCTAGTTTAGACGTCACTACCAATATCGAGCGTGAAAAAGACAACAACCAAATTGTAATCGACCAAATCCGAGACTTGAATGAATTATACCAAGCCCAGTTGAATATTAAAAAAGAACTGGAAACGATGCAGGCCAATAACGACGCTGTTAAGGCGTCACTGGTGGGTACTAATGACACTGGTGGTTTTGATTCAATTGCAGACCAAATCGCAAACCAGTTGGCTGTGCAGCAACAAGCGCACGATGCCCGACTTAAAATGATTGACGATGAACGCAAGGCCAGTATTTCTGCAGTTATGGCCGAAGGCAAAAGTTATGAGACTCACTTAATTAAAATGGCCAAACTTGATGATAAAGCTGCCCTGGAGAAGCAGCAGAATGATAAAACTACAACCAAAATAAGTCAATCGGGCTTCACCTCCCAAATATCCATGCTTGGAAATTACGCAGCTATTGCCTCCCAGCTGTTTAGCGGCATGGCCTCAGCACAAGATCAATCCAGTCGGGCAGGTTTTGAGTCTGCTAAAATGTACTCCCTAGGTGCAGCTATTATGAGTACTGCAGCGGCTATAATTGGCCAGCTCACCGGCCCTGACGCATGGACACCCGCCGCGTGGGCGCGCTCTGCTGTAGCTGGGATACTGGGCGCTATGCAGGTAGCTCAAATTGCATCCACTTCCTACGGTGGCGGGGGCTCGGTCTCAAATATTTCTGCCGGATCATACATCGGAGGGTCATCCTCCACGGGTGGCACAGTGGGGGGCTCGATTGGAACTCAATACAACACCGTCGGCAACAGCCGTACAGAAGAGCAGTTACAGGAGATTGCTGGCAGCATGGAAAATGCTTCATTGGCGATAGGTAGAGTGGCAGACAGTCTCACCGATGTGGCTGAACTGTTCACAGACGGCAGCTTCCTATCAATGGTTGCCGGGACACTGCCGACGGAATCTACCGCCAATGGTGACCCCGGCTGGATGATGGGTGGATGGCGGCAAACACAAGCTAGTGCGGATGCGTTTTTCACCAGCATATGGAGAGGATTTACATTTGATATTGAAGACTTTTTTTCTACCACATTGAACACGTTCACAGCATTATTAGGTGGTAGTGAGGTTTGGGGTGGGAACCAGTCAATACAAGGCCAGGGTATGGCCCTTGGTTTGAATTCCGGCCAGTCTGCAGCTTCAAACTACATTCAGATAAAAACAGATGGCGGATGGTTCGGTAGCGACAGCACAAGCACGAATTATAGTAATAATGCGGGTATTGCTAATGCTGTTCAATTGGCTATAGATCAGATTGTTTCCACAATCAGCAGGGCTTCGGTAGCCCTTGGCACAACCTCAAACGCCTCACTAGCTAGTTTAGGAACTACTTTAATTTCAACTAGTGGACGTTCTGCCGAAGATATTTCAGCAGATTTGGAAAACTGGCTGGTCAGCGCCTCGAATGAGCTGGCTAAAACGGTGGTAGGTTTGCAGGATTTTGCATTTTATGGCGAAAATGCCTTCGACGCTTTAGTGCGATTGAGTACAGCTCTCCAGAGTTCAAATGAAGCATTCGAGTTGATTGGGGCAAGTCTGGTTTCATCAACACTGGAATCAGCCAACGCCATGTACAAGCTTCAGGATATGATGGGTGGCGCAGAAGCCTTTACCGATGCAGTGGACACCTATTTCACCAGCATGTTCACCGATGAGGAACAGGCCGCAGCAAAGGCTGCGCAGGCAGCCCGGCAAGTATCGGTGGTCTTTGCCGAAATGGGCGTTGATGCTCCGGACAGCAAGGCCGGATTCCGCGGGCTGGTTAACAGTTTGGATGTTACCACCGAGGCGGGCGCACAGACATTCGCCGCGTTGATGAACATATCCGAGGCGTTCGCGCTGGTCCAGGATCACGCCGCCGATCTGCAGACCTCAATGGACGATCTACTGACCGATACACTGACCTATACAACTGACCTGCTGACTCAGGCCATGGATACTGCGGCAGACAACCTCCGCGCGGCGCTGGATGTTGCAAAAAGCGCCACAGCACAACTGATCACACTCAGAGGCGGAAATCTGTCTCCGGAGAACAATTATCTCGAGCTGAAAACTGCCTTTACAACGGCAGTTGCCTCCAACGATACCGACACCATCCTGAGAATCGCCAGCCAATACGCCGCAGCTTCCAAGGCGTATAACGCCAGCGGCAGCAACTACGTCAGCGACTATAACCAGATCGAACAGGCTCTGGTCGGGTTGACTGGAATGGAGGATACTTCCGACCTGTCGCTGCAGGCTCTGAATGCCCACACAACCTATCTGCAGAACATTGACGACACGATCAGCGGCCAATCAGATTTGATGAACACCAATAATGGAGCTCTGGCAAGCTTGAACGTTCTCATGGCGACGTATGTGCAAAACCAGCAGGCGCTCGTACAGGCCAACCAGCTGGCCTATGACTCTCGGGTGGGTACTGCAGCATCATCACTGTCCGCAATCAACGGCGCCGGATCAGTGGCGTCACTGGCGGGAGTTCTCAATCAGATGGCCACCGGTGCAATAAATAATCCGTTTGATATTGACAGTACCATTGTATCATTCGCTCAGTCAGTGGCCGAAGGTACTGGGGATCGCCAAACATTAACCGACATATTGAACACCAGAATCAGCAACTATTTTACCGACTATATCAAGGACGGCGTAGTCACAACAGACACTACCGTGTCAACTCCTACAACATCTATATCACCAGATGAAATAGATAATGCAATGGCTAGCGTAGCTGTCCAGTATTTTGCTGATTTGCAAGCCCAGATGCTGAATAACACATGGTCTACTGATCTGAAATACGATATTGCACACAGAAGCCCAACTGGCGGCGTATTGGCAGGCCCCGGCGGCAGCGTCGACCAAAGTGACTACTACATGTGGTCGTGGTTGAAAAACGGCACAAAGCGGTGGAGTGAATTGGGATTGCCTGCATCTGGTATTGAGTGGTCTGGTATACCCGGCTTTGCCTCCGGAACCTCCTACGTTCCCTACGACATGATGGCGAACATCCACCAGGGCGAAATTATTATGGACCGGGGATCGTCCGATACCCTCCGGAAATATGGCATCCCTATGTATGGTAGTGCAGACAACAAAGAACTGGTTGCTGAAATTAAGGAACTTCGCAAAGAGGTTGCTAAACAAGGTGAATCCAATATCAGGTTGCAGCAAACTATTGGTGTAAAATTAATTGACGTCAACGAACAGCAAGCTAAACGACTAGAGGGTGTTGAAAAAGCTGCCCTCCTGGAGCGTGCCGCATGAGTAATGAATTAATATACCTGGTTGAAATAACCGGCGCAACTTCGGTGGATACCGTGCACACGTCGCTTGATATGGCACTCGGAGTAATCCCCGAAGACCTGACCTATGATGCTGATGGCGACGGGCGTGTGACAATCAGAGATGCTTTGATTTACATAAAAACCCCGGAGGTCTTTCGGTACTCCACAGGAACAGGGTATTGCACATCATCCACTGATACTCCCGCAGATACATTTTACAGCCCCCGAGTGATTAATCCGGGGATATACCGCCAGGCGATGTTTGCCCAAGGTACAACTGGTGGCAAAAGTTCTCCTGGGGGAGGGTACGTCGAACTTAGCAACCCTGATGGTGCACTGGATTCAATGGTTGACTACGGGTTCGATGGCCAATTGTGTGTCATAAAGAGGGGTTATAGTAACCAAGCTCTGAGTACATTTGTTACCATCGCCACAGGAACCATCGAGCAGGCTGAGTTCACATTTGAGAAGTTGATTTTTAGATTTAAGGACAAAACCGCCGACCTGTTGACACCCGTCCAAACTCGCAAATACGCCGGAACTAATACCGATGGATTGGGTATAGAGGGCGAGTCAGCTTTAAAAGACAAACTCAAACCGCGACTGCTCGGATCATGCTTCAATGTGACGCCTATCCTAGTTAACAGCTCCAAACTCATTTACCAATTAAATGACGGCTTGATTAACTCCATCTACACAGTGCGAGATAGTGGAGTAGTCCTCACTGTGGGTGAAGCTGCTGCGTATACTAGCCAAACTGACATGGAAACCACCGCCCCTAATCCAGGGGAATATAGAGTGTGGTACGCCGGTGGTTGTTTCCGCCTCGGTGCAAGTCCTTCTGGGCAAATAACAGCAGATGCTGCCACCGGGGTGGCTGTCGCAAATAGAACAGCCGGACAGTTGATAAAACAACTAGCCGGGGAAAAATGTGGACCAGCCAACATAGTAATGCAATCAATAATTGATATCGATGCCTCTGCTCCTTACGAAACGGGCGTTTACATAACAACAGATATAACCGCATCAGCAGTAATTGACCTTTTAGCCAATAGCGCTGGGGCTTGGTGGGGATTTGATAATCTCGGATACTTCTGGGTCAACCAGTTATCCCCTCCGGGCACAAGCCAGTCAATAACCACAATTACCGAATCTGAAATGCTGAGTGTGGAGCGACTCGCCTCTGCCGACGGTGATAAAGGCGTCCCTGTCTATAAGGTCAATATAGATTATGCCAAAAACAACACAATCCAGACAAGCGGATTAGCAGGATCGGTCACAGGAGATACGCTGCTTTTTGGAGAAAGTGCCACGGTTAATCTGGATGACCAAGCTAGGTACGGCACTGAGTATCTACGAGCGTCCGCTATTGACTCGGTGGTGAAAACAGTTCATCTCAATGCCCCTGAATTAACTGTTAAGACCCAGTTAACACTAGCAGCAGACGCTCAAACGGAAGCTGACAGGATACTCGCAATGCGGTCTGTGCGTAGAGACAGGCTCCGTGTAAAATTGAAGCAGGATTCGCTGAAGTATTTGTCTGCGGGGTATTGGGATAATGAAGCGGTAACGGAGCTACCTGTCCCGTATGCATACAGCGCAGTTACATACGATGGATACATCTATGCTGTTTTCGGCGCGGCCAATACCGCATTGATCCACCGTTTACCGTTGGCAAACACCTGCGCGGAGTGGGAGCCGGTTGGCGCGGTGACAACCCTGGGCCTTGGTTTTGTCGGATTGATCATAGATGGCACCTGGCTTTATGCTATCGCCAGCGTTGGTTTCGGCACATGCTATCGATACGATTTAACCAACGACGCCGCCGTATGGGATGCTACCGTGACTGATTTAACCGGTATCCAGTCAGGTGCCGGGGTGGTATTCAGTTATGACGGGTATATTTATATTTTTGGCGCAGGGACTACATTATTTACCACTACTATTTCGGCAGTAACGGCTCGCTTGCCGCTTTCTGCCCCCACCGGCGCATGGGATTATGCCGGTGTCACCGATCTGCCAGCGGCGCGGAATAACTCCAGTGCCAGTCTGTACGGAACCTATGCCTATGTCGTGGGCGGGTATCTCTCCGGATCAACCCGCACGGCCTCAGTCATCCGGCTGAATTTATCCAGCCCATCGGGTGCCTGGGATGACGCCGGTGTCACCGATCTGCCCGAAGCGAGGGCCGCCCACTCCGCCCAGGTGATTGACAATTATCTATACATAATCGGCGGCACGCTGGCCTCGGGATCGCCTCCGCCGATAATCAGGCTGAATTTAGACGCGCCCACCGGTGCCTGGGAAACCGTGGCCAGCTGGCCAGACCCGGCTATCAAATGGGGCTCTACGGTATTAGACAATGGCTCAGTTTATTTCCTAGGCGGATCAACAGGATCTAACCTTCCGACCACCTGGCGGTGGCGAACGAATGCTGTACCTGCTGATGCGGGGCATCTGGCTTCACTGGGGCGAACAATAACTGTGCAATTGCCTCGCTACGGCTACACGTCCGGGCGGCCCGTTAAGATAATTGGTTGTGACACCGACCTAAAGTCAGGCGAACTAACATTGGAATTATGGGGGTAGTGAATGGGTGCAGTAATTTCATATCCAGATTTTACATTGTCGGCAACTTTGGCCGGGGGTTCATGGACGGTTGGACTTCCCCTTAATAATCTCAAAACAAGGTTTTTGGCTGAAAAAGCACGAACCACAAGTGACGCAGCTGCATCCTCGACAATACTGGTGGACCTGGGGTTTACAGCCAGTGTGAGAACAATTGGTATGTTAGCTCACAATGTGGACTCTACAGGAACAGTCCGGGCGCGGGGTTATTCTGACTCTGCTTATACGACACTTGTAACGGGGGCAGATACGGGCGCGGTTTCGCCTTATCCAGCCTATGACGCGGCAATCGATAAAAATTCCATTTGGATTTACGCGGACTACATGACTACATTGCAGATGGCACTAGGAACAATACCGCAAGACCTCGCGTATGATTTTAACGGTGACGGTGTTGTTAATATATCAGATGCGCTAATCGCAATGGCCTTCGCTCAAGACAATCCAGACTATCCAGTACAATTTCCTAAAAATTGGATTTACTGCTTTTCTTCAGACAAAGCGGCTCGTTACTGGAAAATTGAAATCAGCAACACCAATAATTTAGACGGCTATATTGAACTTGGGAGACTATGGATCGGGTCCGCCACATTTGAGCCTGCTGTTAATGTGTCATATGGTATATCCATGAATTACGAGTCCCGAGACATCATAACAGAGTCTTTAGGTGGTGTGCTATGGTGGGAAAAACGAGCTGGAAAACGAACGCTATCCGCTCAATACGACACATTGACTGCGATAGAGAAGCAGCAGGCGTTAACTATGCAAAGACATCTTGGATTGACCGGGGAACTATTGTGGATAAATAATTCAACAGCGACAGCCCGTGAAATGATAGACGAATCGTTTTTGGCCAATTTGAAATCACCGTCACCAATAGTAAACCCGTATTTCGATAACTACGAAATGAGCTTAGAGCTTCTGGAGATTATATGAAAAAGTTATTTATTACAACTATTTTGGTATTGTGCACAGCGTTCGCTTTCGCAGCTCAACAGTGGTATACATTCCCAGCAGTTAGTTCGTTAGGTGACGCAACCAGAGTGCTTATATACAGTAATTTATCTAGCCGAAACATGACAGGGCTCGCTCTCAAACAGGAAATATCAGCGTTTACTCATTTGTCCGCATCGCGCCGAATCGGCACAGCTAACCAGATATTCGACCTGATGACTACTGCTAACTCGAAAAAACTGATTAAACGGGCTGCTGTTGGAGCTGGTCAATATGACCGGGTATTTGAGGTAAAGGACGGCACAGGCAAAATTGTGCATTGGGTTAATGCTAGTGGGTCTATGGTTTTTGGCACCCCAATATCTTTGTCAATCAGTAGTGTATATCCGACAAGTGGAGCAACCGGGGTTAGCAACGGGACTTGGTTCCATTACAGCTCCACAACAGGCGGGTGGGACTATTGGCAGCGGATTAACTCTACTATTCCATACGTAGTTTTCAATAAATCCACGGACGTCTCAATCTCTAATTTATATATCGTGGGCAGTAGTCTTGTGCCTGTGGATAATTCTGGCGGTCAGTCTACATGGGCGTTTAACAATTTTTCCGGAACACCTGGAACAACATATACAATGAGAGTTGTGAGGGGTTCGGTAGTTCAAACAGACGGTGAAACGACTAGTAGCTGTGGTACTGCCATGACTGATATATCTGGGATTTGTACATCAACCTTTACCATGCAATAGCCGTCTGTAACACGTCCGCCTCAGTGGGTGGAGCAGTTCCAGTTACCTGCATCTGAGGACATGCGGCGAAGGGGGTTAACTACTATATATAGGGAAAATAAATGTAGTCACTTTGTACATCATTACTACAAAAAGTTTGTATTTATGTATTAACATATTTATTACTTGGGATATTAACTAGTTAACTTATATACGTTCAATAGTGTAGTTTATTTACTAGGAAATAGTTCTAGCCTGGTAGGCATTTTTAGAATGATGTCCAAGAGTACTACATTTATTTTTCCTTTATATAAGGCCGAGAGCAGACAATAACCCAATTAATCCCCAAAGCGGGTTAGTTGGGTTTGTTATTACATAGCTAGAAGGTGCCTAGCAGGTCCGTAGAGGCGTTTTAAGTGTGTGGTCTATGGGTTACTATGGCTGTGGACTCTCGAAGCCATTACAGCGCGTTATTTTACTGTCTGTAGAGTCACATCCACAAAACGAAAAAATTATTTTTGTGGATGTAAAATAAATTGTTTACTTTTGCAAAAATAGGATTTATACTGAATTTAGGATTTGAGGAATACAACAGGAAGAGGAGGAAATAAATGAAAAGAAAACTACCAAAACGCCATAGTGACCGTGTTAAATACCGTAAACAATTTGCAAAAGCAGGTTTTCTTTCAGTAGGCATCTTAGATGGTGGAACTCCAGTTTTGATGTGTGGGGCCAGGGTGATTGAAAATACCTATCTAGTTGAACTGCGGCACGAGCGAGACCAAGGTATATTTAGAGCTACTATAAGAACGGATGTTTCGGCGGAGTTTGTGTACAACAAGAAAGTTCCAGGCGTTAGGGTATGAACACCCTCCGCAACCTACTCTACACCCTGGCCCGTCTGCTGGGTGATATTAACGCTGTACAAAAGAACAAGGTGCCTCAGCGCATCGCCCGAAGATTAGCTGGTAAGGTCACCGGGCGGCTGCTGAGTAAGCTTTTTAGATAGCAGAAGCAATCATAGCAGCTTTGTGAAGGTAGCCGGACTTCACAAAGCTGCTATGATTGCTTCTGATTTTAACCATGATCGGAGGATGTATGAAATACTACTTTATGGTAATGGCCGCATTTGCCTTTGTTGGTTTTCTTGAGTGGTTGGTGGCGTAACATGAAACCAAAGACCACAATCATCACCTGTGTAATCTGTTTGCATATCCAAGGTGAATACCCTGTTAAACAGGCACCGAAGTCCTTTATCTGTGCTAACTGTGGACTCGCCCAGCAATCAACCACTCCACCCACCATAGGGTACTCTCATAAACGGAACTACCCCCTAGGATTTTTCGATGCCAACTGATTATTTATACAAAACAGCTCCCTACAAGCATCAGGAAGCGGCTTTTCTGAAGTACCGCGACCGAGAGTATCATGCGCACCTCTGGGAAATGCGGGTAGGTAAGACAAAAATTTCCATTGACACGTGCGCTTGGCTCTACTCCCAAGGTAAGATTGATGCCGTTTTCATCATCGCGCCGAACGGTGTCCATCTGGAATGGGCAGACCAGATACCGGAGCATTGTCCTGACCAAGTATACCCGCAGGTTGGCATCTGGGTATCATCCCCAAATGCTACCCAGAAGAAGGCGCTGAAAGACTTCACAGGTAACGCAGCATTCGGGCTGAAGTTTTTGTGTATGAATATCGATGCGGTGAATACTGAAAAAGGCCGAGCATTCGCCACCAGTTACCTCCAGGCCTTCCGCTGCATGTTCATCCTCGACGAGGGTAGCATCATCAAGAACTGCGACGCCCAGCGAACGAAAGCCATAATTGGTGACCGTGGACGGAAGGGCTTGGCAGCACTGGCCCCCTACCGGCGGCTTCTTAACGGGACCCCTATCACGCAGAGCCCGTTGGACCTCTTCCCGCAGTTTCTCATGCTCGACGAGTATATCCTCGGAACATCACACGTGGCTTTTCGCAACAGGTACGCAATCATTGAACTACAGGGCCGTATGACGAGCGAAATTAAAAAACGCCTGGAAAAGATATCCGCGACCTTCAGCACGTATCCCTGGGGTGAACTGGTGACGTCACATGAGGAAAAGGCCGTCACATCGGGCTCGCAGCCTCTGGAAGACGGAAGCAGAATCGATTTCATCGTAAAAATGGCTGGGCGCATGGTGTATAATATGGAGTGGAGGAGGGTTCAATGCTAGAAAAGGTAACACTCCCAGAAATGGCAAAAGGCCCGTGGAAAGTAGAGCATTTCAAGGTTGACCGCCCTGATTTCGGCTCAATGTTGCGAGGCCGAAGCGTGCCGACTGGGCAGGAATTTACACGGCTGATGCGTGGTGGCACGTTGATAATGTCTGACACTCCGGCAGAGATGCGTGACCATTACGCCGCTGTCAGATTTGCAAAAGGCAGTTGTCTGGTGAACGGGCTTGGAATTGGCATGGTGCTGAAAAATATCTTACTGAAGCCAGAAGTCACTGATGTGACGGTTGTTGAATTGTCGCAAGACCTAATTGATATTGTTGCTCCGTTTTATGCAGATGAGCGAGTGACGTTTGTTTGCTCCGATGCAATGACATACACCCCACCGAAAGGCAAGCGGTTCCAGATGGTGTGGCATGACATATGGGATTGCATCTGCGCTGATAATTTGTTCCAGATGGAAAAACTTAACCGCAAATATGGGCGACGTTCCGATTGGCAAGGGTCGTGGTGCAAAGATGAGTGCAGGAGGAATAGATGATCCCACAATTCGGCACAGAACGACTCATCTTCGCCCCAGGACAAGTTTATCCTGTCATAACTGGGTATAGAAATCTTCCGGAGTTACAGTCCAGAATAGCACCATTCAGCGACCGTGTCCTCCGCAAGGATTGCTATGGCCTCCCGGAGAAGACTTACCAAAAGCGCTATGTGGAATTGTCCACGAAACAAGAGCAAATGTACCGCGACCTCAAAAAGAAATGTATTACAGAATGCCATGGTAAACGCATGAGTGCGGCATTAGCAATCACTAAGATGCTTCGCTTGCAGCAGATTGTGGGTGGATTTTATGTGCCTGACCTTGACAACCGTCTTGATCAGTACCAAGATAAAGAATTGAGTATCAAAATACAACGCCAGTTTGATGTAGATACTCACGGTTTTGGCCTCCCACGAATAGATGAAGAAGTGTGGGCTGATCGGTTCGATAACAAAGCAATCCCCATCGACAAAGTAAACCCACGCATCGAAGCCCTGGTTGACGATATCCGCGAGCGCCTGACAGGTAAAGTCATCGTCTGGGCACGGTTCGTAGCTGAGATACAAGCCATCCAGAAGCGGTTGTCCGAGGAGCTGTCACCCCGAGCGGTGCGGGTGGCGTATGGCCAGATGAAGGCGGAAGAGCGCCAGCAGCAAATCAAGGACTTCCAGGATGATCCGCGTGTTGCCGTCTTGATTGCCAACCCGGCATGCAAAGGCGTGTCCCGTGGACAGAATCTCAACAAGGCATCGTGGGAGGTGTACTACAGCAATTCCTTCTCGCTGGAGGATAGGGAACAATCGGAAGCACGTCCGTTTTCAATGGGAGTCGGCGAAGTTGGCATCATTGACATGATCGCTCCGGGGACACTTGATGAGCACGTGATCGCAGCTTTAAGAGACAAGAAGGAAATTGCGTCACTTGTGTTGGGTGATGCTCTGGAGGCGTGGATATGAGTTATGACGCAACCATAAAAGATACCCCAGTTAAAGCTGTTCGTAAACCACACCGGTGCGAGTGGTGCTCTGAAATGATCCTGGTCGGGCAATCAGCCAGATATAGAGCTTATCGTTTTGAGGGTGCGTTTCAAGCAGCATAACATCCCGAATGTTATGCTGCTATGTGTGACTCTGACCTTGATGAGTGGGGTTTTGAGTTTGGCCAACAAGAAAGAGGAAAGACAATGGACGAGAGTCACAATTAACCGAGTATCTCACCACCCGTAACGACGCGGTGGTAAAGGCGTGGGATAACAGCGCAGATTCAAGGGGTGGAGCCACAGGTTGCTCCCTTGAGTTAAGCGAAGAGAGACCCCGACAAAGGAAAGTTGACGACGAAACCTGACAGGCCGGAAAAGACGGCAACGCGGGGAGCGTAACAGATGGCACTAGCGGGGTGTTGTAAACATTGAACATCACCGTCACACAGAGAACCATCTGTTATGCTCTTGCTAAAATAACGAGGTTAAATATGAGCCAAGCACGACGCAGAGGCACCTTTGAAGAGCGTAAAGCGCAAGCCATTCAACGAGAACAGTTACGTCTGGCTGTCATAGAAGCAACCAGACGTGAACGGTATCAACAGGAATGCAAAGCCTATGACATTATGGTCTGGTGGCAACATGACATGAGCAAACAACGGTGCGACCGTATCGTCAACCGGAGAACCACTACCCAAATGCAGTTGGCCCAGATATTCGGCATATGGCCTATGGAGCTATTGGTGGACGAGGTCTATTATGCTAACCACAAACCCCACAGCAGGCCTCACCGGAGAACCACTACCCAAATGCAGTGAGCTTTATTATTACCTATGCCTGGTAGACTTGGGCCAATAGCCGAGGGCTAGCGGCTATTAAACGGGCGCAACGGTTGGTGGATGGATGGTCTTGGCGGCTGTCCTGAGGGTAAGGCTGATATTGAAAAATAACTTCTAAAAATTATTTTTCAAAATATAAACTATTTTGTTTACTTTTCCAAAAATAGGATATACACTGGTTTTAGGATTAAAGAATTAACTAGGAAGAGGAGAACATTATGAGCAAGCCAAACGTGCAAGAGAACATTACCCTGCTTGACGAAGTTCTCCAGGCCGTAAAGAATCATTGCATGTGTCTTTACTTTAGAGAAGACGCCGGACATTATCTGGTGCAATTCCCTCACGGTTACCAGGTAGACGGATGTCGAGTTTCAAAGAGTATGGGCAAAATAGCAGCTCTTAATAAAATGATAGAAAAAATGGAACAATACTGGAGGATATTTTAAATGACAATCCCATCCCACGACGAGCGCCTAACCAGACGCCCAAAAGTCTTCATCCTCCAGGAGCCAACCCGCAAGGACGAGGCCACTGGCGAGCTGGTCTCGCTGATGAACTTCGCCAAGGCCAATGAATATGGTGATACGGTCGTATGCGTCCCTCCAGGGCAGGTAGCTCTGTCCCCTACACCCTTAATCCACCAGCTACGCTCTGTGCTCCGGGAATACAAAGACGACGATTATGTCATTGCCGTAGGTGATCCCACTGTGATGTTTGTGGCTGCCATGGTACTTAGTGACTTGAACCGAGGTAAGTGCCGAATGCTGAAGTGGGACCGCCAGGCGAAGCAGTACATCAGCGTGGATATTGATATTTTTAGACGAGGCCAACCATGAAACAGCCAATAGCCTGGCACAAAGAGTGCCTGTCAAACATCTATAAAAGTTTGGAACGCAAAAAGGCACGGCTAGAGCAGCTACAAGCCGAAGTTGACCGTGACGCAAAAAGTGCTACCTTTTATCATGTTCAAGTTCACGAAGCTGAAACTGCAAAGGAAGATGGTTTTGACTCCGACTTATATTTGAAGAACGAAAAGCACTTTTATGTCAATTAACAACTCTCCCTCCAGTTTACGAGATAGGGATGCCCAACAGAATCTGGAGAATGGTGGGACCCGGACCAAGCGGGAAGCAAGCAGGTGAACGCCGACCAATACTGGCAGCTTGGGAACTTCGAGTGCTACGGTAAACCTGGCAACAGGTAACTGTGTAATCGACTTTGATGGCGTGACACGCTGGAGAGACAGCGACTAAAACGTAGCTTACAGTGACGCAGGTTCGATTCCTGCTCGTTGGCCGAGATTTGGAAGAGCAAGAGGGTTCGACTCCCTCCGAAGATGAGCGGACGGTTCCGAGGGTCTGACAGTCGGGAAAGACCGGCAACTAACCAACCACCAACGGTGGTATATCTAGGAGGGGCAGGATTATGAGCAAACCAGAAACAATTACCATTGACGAAGTAAAGTACGTGCGGGCAGACAGCATCAAGCAAGTAGTTCCTACTGGAGACATCAAAATTGTTATTTTGCCACGCGGCTGGAACATGGTTGGCTATTTTTCAAAAGAAGGAACTGCTTGCAAACTTGAAAAAGCTGCGGTAATTCGCAGATGGGGAACGACTAAAGGACTCGGTGAACTTGCAGAAAAAGGTCCACTTGCTGACACAATTCTTGACAAGTGTCCTTTGCCTGTTGAATTTAATGAACTCAACGTGATTGCAACTCTCTGTTGCTCGGAGGATGCATGGAAAACTCTGCTTTAGATTCCGAAAATCAAACTACCTACGGCGACGGCGACGGCTATGGTTACGACAACGACAACGGCGACGGCTATGGTTACGACAACGACAACGGCGACGACAACGACAACGGCGACGGCTATGGTTACGACAACGGCGACGGCTATGGTTACGACAACGACAACGGCGACGACAACGGCGACGGCTACGGCGACGGCGACGGCTACGGCAACGGCAACGGCGACGGCCACGGCGACGGCGACGGCTACGACAACGGCGACGGCGACGGCTACGGCTACTGAACTCTAGGAGGACAAGAAATGAAAACAGGAATAAAGGGCAACGACCTAATCATCACCATCCCGATGCAAACCCCGACGCCCTCGGCCAGCGGTAAAACGCTCGTGGTCGCATCCAGCAGAGGCAATGTAGCAACAACCCCAACCGTCAACTGTAAGCCCATCACTATCGGGCTTAACTGTTACATTGCGAAGTGAGGGACGATATGGCAAAAAGCGTAGCTGACATGATTGCTGGGGTGGAAGCCCCTGAGGTAAACAACACCCAGTTAGAAGAGGTAACCATCCTCGCAGAGTCCATCCTGGAGCACCTCGGCGGCCCTACTGAAGGTCCTAGCAGGGATGCTTATGGTAACCTGGCAGACTGGGCAAAGAAGTACGATATTGAGCCACAGGACGTGCTCCCAGGAGTATCAATCGCCACCCTGGCCTCAGCCCTGTTGCTGAAGCTGAAACGCCTGCGGATCATGCAAGAGCAACTGTTGCCTGACGCCATGGCGTCCATCGGCGGTGGGCTTACCGAGTTCAAGTTGAAGTCCGGGTACAAGATATCCATCAAAGACGATCTATTCGCCAGCATCAATAAGCTGCGCGATAGTGAAGCCTTTGAATGGCTTATCCACAACGATTTCGGTGACGTAATCAAGGACGATGTAACCATCAAATTTGGTCGTGATGAATCGCCCGAGGAACTGCTCCAGTATTGCCGAGAGCAGCACCTAGAGGCCAATGAGAAGGTTTCAGTCCATGCCTCTACGCTCAAGGCTCTGGTCAAAGAGCAGCTGGCTCGTGGTGTAGAGTTCCCAGCTGAGTTATTCACAGTTGAACCATTTCGTAAGGCTGTGATTAAACCTGAGTAGCACCAACAGTCGCCCGCAAGGGCTAACAAGTGAGGGTTTCGGTTGGGCGCCCCACCTTGTGATGCTTTTAAAATGCTCACTATTCCTGCAAGGGTTGATGACTCTGTCAAAGCAGAGTAAACCGATGACAGCCGGGAAAGACCGGCAATAGCACCCAGCCCCGGCTGGCATCTGATACACAGGACTGGAGGAAGTGATGAAAAGAATCCACGAGTTGAATGAAGAAGAGCTGTTGGCCTTGACTGAAGAGCAGACCCTGAGGATGGTGGACTATGAATGCGCCTTGGAAGGCGTACCGATGTTACCGCCACACCCAGGCCCTGAGCCGAGCAAGGTCACAGCATCACCTGATGTAACCCTATACACTGTCGCTGGCCAAAAGACTCTTGACTCTGACCATGCCAAAAGAATCCTGGATGCTTGCAACTCTGCCCCACTCTTCGAGACAAGCAGCGCGAGAAATGATTACCAAACCGTATTCTTAACTCCGCTCACAGATAGGTCCTACAGTGCACCAAAGATCGAGACCTCACAGGTTCATAGCCCAGAGCAGTGGGACAGAATCAAGAACGACTTTACCTCATTCTCTGAGCGGAAAGATGAATGGGATGTAATTGACAAGGCTTACAAGAATGCTCTCAAAGAACGTCAGTCGATTACAGATGATGTGTACTCCAAAATATCAGATGCTCGCCGGAATGCTTACGAGCGTGAACAATTCCGCACTGATTTCGCCCGTTACCTGGAGCTGGCCGAGGGTAACCGGTCAATCGCACTGAAGTTCCTTGAAAAGGTCAAAGACCTTGACAAGTTCCCTGAGCTTCGCACTGAGTTCTGTCCGGTGGTTGATACCGTCGCGGAGGCATAAAATGTCAACTGAATTGTTTACCCATAAGCAATATACCCTCACCCGATTCTGGGGTGGGAAAGACAGGGGTATCTGCCTACAGATAACACCAGAGCAACACCCAGATGGTGGCTATGCCCAACTCACCGCCGATGATGTGAAGGAGCTGGTCGTGGAGTTGGGGAAGTTTTTGGAGGACAAATAATAATCCCAGTATAGACGCGACTGAAGCTGGATAACGACCAGTAAAGCGTGGAACGACTCGTGAAATCCCCAACCAATAGCAACCACCTCCGCCCAGGCGGCAGGATTATAGAAATAAAAGGAGCAACACCATGGCAACAAAAAACGTGCCCGCCACAACCACAGAAGCACCCCTTCCTATGGCCCTCGACAATTCAGCCTTCGCTGACGACATGGGTGCTGGATTTGAAGAAACTTCACAGGCTGATTACGCTATACCGTTTCTATCCATCCTCCAGGCGCTCAGCCCTCAGTGCACTATCGGTGACTCGGCATACGACGAGGATTGCCGCCCTGGCATGTTCTTTAACTCGGTTACTCAGGAGCATTACTCCGGCAAAGACGGCGTGATGTTTGTACCTGCGCTCTACGCTCGCAAAGGCATGCTCTGGGTGCCGAAGAACCAGGGAGGTGGTTTCCGGGGCACGGTTGAGCTGTCACGCCTGGAGTCTGCTATGTCGGACTGCGAACGGGATGAGAACACCGGAGACTACATCAACCACGACGGCCTGGCCCTAGTTGACACCCGCGAGTGGTATGGCTTGTTGATCGATGGCGACACGATAACAGCCGTGCTCATGTCACTCAGCAAAACCCAGCTGAAGAAATCCAAGCGCTGGCTGACACTGGCTCAAGGAATCCGCCACAACGGTAAACCCATGCCATTGTTTTCCCAGGTTTACAAGCTAACTACCGTTCCTGAATCAAACGACAAAGGCTCGTGGATGGGCCTGGAGTTCAAGCATGCCGGCACAGTGCCTTCGATGGAGATATTCGAAGAAGCCAAGTCTTTCCGTGAAATGATCCTGTCCGGCCAAGCCAAAGCCACCATGCCTGTCGGAGTTGATGAAGAAGATCCGTTCTAGCCCTCCCCGAAGCAGACGGATTCACAGCGGAGGCTGATCACCTCCGCTTATTTTAACTGTTATGGGAGGGTGGGATGCGTGACCATATAGTCGCAGGACAGCACAAAGAAACAAAATTATGGCATGGGATGTTTTATCGGAATTGTCCAACTCCTAGTGGTTGTGACAGACCGCTCTTGAAATTATCCACAACGGAAGGGTTCCACACTGAGCAGGAAGCAGTAGAAGTTATGAAATCAGCCTTTACCCCTGAAAAACTGGCGCAGATAGACTTCCCAGATTTTGGAGTTGAGGTTGTAGGATGCAATTAGCCCACCGCTTCCACCAGCTATTCAACTCTCTTGACCGAGCGCATGGAGTTCATGTGCCGGACACCACCGGCAATCCCGGCAAGAAAAAAGGCAAGAGCTGGACCGACCCTACACCCCCGACTGTGGAACTGTGGCAACAGCACCTTGATGGCAAGAAGAGCTTGGGCCTGGTGCCTATCCGCGACGATAGCACTTGTCTGTGGGCAGCCATCGACATAGATGACTACACTATTGACCTGAAGGCGTTCGAGGCCACAGCACATGAGGTTGGCTTACCCTGTGCCCTCTGCCGCACCAAGTCTGGTGGTGCTCATTTATATCTGTTCTTCAGTGAACCAGTGCCAGCCAAGCTGGTGCGTACTAAGCTCACTAAATTCTGTCATGCCCTGAGCTATCCGGCGGCAGAAGTATTCCCCAAGCAGGACAATGTGGACGACCCAACTGCCTCTGGCAATTGGCTCAACATGCCATTTTTCCACGCTGAACTCACCACCCGCTATTGTTACTGTGAGGACGGCAGAGTGGCATCAGCTGAACAGTTCCTGGAGATTGCTGAGAAACGCAAGATCGACATGAAGACGCTGTTAGCACTTGAACCTCAGCTAGCTGCCCCGGTTGATGATCCCGGTTTCAGCGATGCGCCGCCGTGTTTGGAACATCTCACCAAGATTGGCTTCACTGACTGCCTGAACAATGCCCTGTTCTCTATGGGTGTTTATGCCCGCAAGAAGTTCCCAAATAACTGGGAGGACAAGGTCGGTGAGTATAACCACAAATTCATGGGACCGGGCACATTCTCCGAAGTCCAGGCCATAGTCAAGTCACTCCACAAAAAAGGTTACTGTTACAAATGCAATGACGTACCACTGAACCAGCACTGCAATAAGGAGGAGTGCTTCAAGCGTAAATACGGTCTCGACAAACCTGGGCGGAAAAACTCCCGCGAAGGCCGCTCATGTATTTTGGATGAGATGGATCGTCCTGGGAAATGCTTTGTGCCATCTAAGGGAAGTGGGGATGAGCCTGTCTGGGAGTTCACGATGGGCGGTCATGCTATCTCAGTTAGTATGGATACGCTAATGAACCAACGTGCTTTCATGCGAGAGTTTTTGCGGGTGTTCCGCCGGTTGATTCTACTGGTTAAGGAGGATGTTTGGGTTGACGCTGTCAACGACATGCTCAGTGATGTGGAAGAAATTGAAGCGCCTGTGGACGCAGGGCCGGAAGGCCAACTGATGCTACACCTGGAGGCGTTCTGCACAGGTAAGATCCAAGCCAGAGACAGAACAGAATTGATTCTAGGTAAACCGTTCACCGGAATATTAAAAGACCACCATGTCACCCCGATGTGCTGGTTCCGGAGCAAAGACTTCGTAAAATACCTCGACCAGCAGCACTTTCGGGAGTTCTCCAGCAAGGAGATATACCCTGTCATACGCCGCCGAGGAGCCAAGCACACAACAATCATGATGAAGGGCACCTGTGTGGCTGTCTGGGGCGTAGGCACCTTTGCTACTCAGACCGAGGACTTTGATATGGTGGAGATACCGGTTGAGTGTGAAGGGGATAAGCCATTTTGAAAAATAAAGCCGCAGGAGGAAAAGGCATGAGACTAACAAACGATTTGCGTGACCATATCGGAAGAGTTACACTGGAAAAGACTTTTGCCAAACGTGAAGCATGGCTGAAAGCAGAGTCGAATGCAATCGCTGAACTGGTTTACAATCGTTTATATGAGCCGACAGACCAGCACAAGATGCAAGCTCTGGGGAACGGTTTCTTTTACGAACGCTCAGAACTGTATACACAGTTACCTGGGAAGAATTTCAGAGACAAAATTCAAGTCCAACTGAACTCTTCCCACAGAGTTGCTGCAAGGGATTGCGAGTACAAAAAGCCTTGCTGGGTAGTACCCGAGAATGAGGATAATGCTGTTGTTCGCAGGATAATGAACCTGGTTGAGAAGCGGAGGAAGCTGGAACTTGACAAGGACAAGCTACGGTCAACCCTGAGAACCTTGCTAAACGGTGTAAACACCATGAAACGGCTTGAAGAAGAGTGGCCAGACGGTGTAAAATTCTATGCTCACACGAAGCTCACAGCGCCGACTAAAAATGTTCCAGCTGTTTGTGGAGCAGACCTCACAGCTATGATTCTGGAGTTTGAGGAGTGACCATGTTCCGCACCAGAGAAGAAGAATTAGTGCTGATAAAACACAAGCAACAGCAGCTCCTGAAAATGTTTCGGGATACGCTAACAAAAGTATCCAATTTGAAACAGAGCAAACTATCTGTTGATGTTACAGCAAAATTCCAAGTTGACAGATTTAACTTCGATATTACTGTCTTCACTACAAATGGAACAAACGTGTCGCTGGCAGTCTATGATTTCTGGGAAGTAAAACGATCCCAGAAATTTGTGGACGCTTTCCTTGCAGCGATAAAGACCGGAGATTTTGAAAAAGTAAAAGCGGTGAGGTCCCGATGAGCAACGTAAAAATAGTGATAGGCCCGCCCGGTACAGGCAAGACCACCGAATTGCTTAACATTTTAGACAAAGAATTTGAGGCGGGAGTGCCACCCGACCGGATATGTTTTACCTCCTTCACCAAAAAAGCCGCGACCGAGGCTCAGGATAGAGCCTGCGAACGCTTCTCTTTTGAGAAAGCAGACCTACCATGGTTCCGCACCCTACATTCGTTGGCCTTCTCCCGGCTTGGCTTACGACGTGAAGAAGTCATGCAAGGCAAGCATTACAGGGAGATTGGCCGTTACCTTAATCTGGTTTTTGGCACTAAGGCTGATATTGAAGAAGGATTGCCCACGAGCCGCTTCACTGGCGACAGATATACATTCCTTGATGGCTTCGCCCGAGCTCGTTGCATAACAGCAGAGCAAGCCTGGGATCAATGCGCGGGAGAGGCAGACGAGCTAAATTGGTACGAGTTTAAAAGGTTTCAAGCTACGCTTAAGACCTTCAAAGCGGAGCGTAACCTGGTTGACTTTACAGACATGATGGAGATGGACCAAGCTCCGCTGGATGTAGATGTGGTGATCGTTGACGAGGCGCAGGATTTGAGCTCGCTACAATGGGCATACGCCAGGAGGATATTATTTAACGCTAAACGAATCTACATCGCTGGAGACGATGATCAAGCTATTTTCCAATGGTCAGGCGCCGACGTTAAAGGGTTTCAAAACCTTAACGGTAGCCGAACGGTGCTTCACCAGTCGCATCGAGTTCCGAGTGCAGTCCATAAAGTTGCAGAACGTATTGTCAACCAGATAAAGCACCGCACGCCAAAGACCTACCTGCCAAAAGCAGGTGTCACAGGGTCAGTGGAATATCACGCGTCACCTGATGACGTAGACCTGACGCAACCAGGCACTTGGCTGTTGTTGGCTCGTAACACCCACCTGTTGCAGCAATATGTAGGTATGTGCCGGGCACAAGGCGTCAACTATAGTTTCAGAGGCGACCCAGCAGTGAATAGTAGCCATATTCGCTCCATACAAGCCTGGGAAGCTCGTCGAGCTGGTAAGCCCGGTACTTACCCTGAGGCAGACGAGTACGCCGCTCCTGGAGCCTCTAAGGACGTTATCTGGCATGAAGCCATGACCAAGATCAGCCTGGATGAACGCGAGTGGTATATTTCCATGCTGCGGCGCGGGGAGAAGTTGAGTCGGACACCTCGCATCTCGATTGGGACAATTCACAGCGTTAAAGGGGGCGAGGCGGATAACGTCTTGCTGTCAACTGATATGAGTGCCCGGACGTGGCATGGGGCGCAGCAAGACCCGGGTGCCGAACACCGTGTTTGGTACGTTGGTTGTACTAGGGCTAAGCAGAATCTTCACATTATTGCGCCTACGGGCAGAATGGGGTATGAGGTATGATAAACGATCCAAGATTCAACGAAGTGTTATACATGGATGATCTTGACTTTGGAGCAAAACTCATAAAAGCAATCGGAGTGGCCCCAGGAGAAAAGATCAGTATTTCTACCCCACAGTTTGAACGTACTGACGGGGTGGTGGTAGTTTGGCACCCAAGCACAGTGGAGGAGTACGAGGGGCTGAAGCAACTTGACTCTGCATCCTTGAAAATGTTTGGTTGTCAGATATGGGAAGAAAAGGATGATAAAACAACTTGGCTATATCCTCACGAGTGGTATGATCACGTTCCAGATGGATTGAAGATAGTTGATATTAACGGTGATACTGAGACATTCAAAAAAGGTGAAACTGACAACGACATGCGATTCGGAGCATTGTCGTTCGGGTTTGTCCAGTGCCTAACCCCCTAGAAACCACCATCCTCCTCTCTCGGCTCTGCACCAAGGTGCTGAAGCAGCGGACAACGGCCAAGGGTGGAGTGGTGAAGGCAGCTGAAGCAGGGCTCGTGGTGTCTGGGTACTGGGTGGGGAAGGTATTTCATTTGGAGGTGGGACAAGATGCAACTCACAAGGGCTGAAGCAGAGGAGAAATGGTGTCCCATGGTGAAGGGTGTAAATGGCTGTACTCATACGTTTGCTGGAGGACTGGAGAACGTCCCTAATGTCTGTATCAGTGACCGATGTATGATGTGGCGGTGGACTGGTACTGGAGTTGGATGCTGTGGGCTTGCTTGGAGCCCAGTTAACTAAATGGCTCGTGAATCCACCCTCAACCACCGAGTAACAACAGCCCTCCGCAAGATCCCAGTCACTCTGGTTGACCGGGTGGAGAACAGTTGCTCTGTCGGCACCCCAGATATGTGTGTCTTGCACAACGGCGTTTATGCCTGGGTGGAGAACAAGCACCTCCCAGCGTGGCCGAAGCGCCCTGCAACGCCGGTGCGAGTGGCTCATTTCAGCTGGGAACAGAAACTGTGGCTATTGTTGCATGGTGAGGCTGGTGGCCTCGGGTGGTTGTTTATTCAAGTTGACGATGATTATCTGTTGTTTGACTGGCGGTGGGCACAAGTGATTGATACTCACCCGAAGGCAGTGTGGCTGGATGTGGCAGCATGGAAGGGTAAAGGCCGGTCTTGCGACTGGTTATCTTGGGTGAAGGTGGTGACTGGACAATGACCGACAAGGAACAACTATTCAATGCAGTCAATCTAATACAAAACCAAGAGCTGCGAGATTGGACTCGGCAAGAACTTTCAAAACAACCAGATAATTTCTGGATCATCCCGGCAAGCTCTACTGGGAAATACCACCCCGAGCATTCACAAGGGGAGGGTGGTCTCATTCGTCACATTCTCGCTGCATTATATTTTGCGAGAGAGCTGTTTGAAGTGTACTCAGCAACAGATGAAGAAAAAGACATCGTCATTGCAGCTCTCATTCTCCACGACATTGCCAAAGCTGTTGCTGAGCCACATGACATTGTAGCCGCACAAAGCCTCAGGTGGAGCAAGTCTGCAAATCCGCTGGTTGTATGCACTATTGCCGCAGTTCGTTGGCACATGGGGCCATGGGCAACAGGGTCCACCAAATGCCACCCAGCTGAGCAAGGTTTGAAAAGGTTCCCCGAGGACTTTTCCAGGACGGAGCAGGTGACTCACTTCGCAGATTACATGGCCTCACGTAAGCGGGTCAATCTGACGAAGTTGGGGGTGTGATGAGTAACGTCATAGCATTCCAAACCAAAGAAGAGCGATCACCCCACGTATCAGGGAAAGCATTCTGCATAGAATGCCACCACGAGTGGGTATCTGTGGCCCCCACAGGCACAACCCAGGTAGAGTGCCCATCCTGCCATACCCATAAAGGTTTATTCAGATACCCATGCGAGCCAGAAGGCGCCGCATGGGCCTGTAGTTGCGGTTGCCAGTTGTTTATGATATCCACTTCCGGAATACTTTGTTACAAGTGTGGAGAGTACCAATATGGTTACTAAGCGCCCGAAAGTCATCAAAGAGTACGTGGAAGTATTGCGGTCTTGCCTGCACTTCCACGGTATCCAGATCAAGAGCGATGAGGCTTTCCGCCGGTTCGCCAAGGCAGTGGCCGAGATTGAAGAGATTTGTGGCATCCACGAGGTAACGATAAGCCTGGAAGACTCGTTCATCTGTCCGTGGATCGGGATTGACGAGGACTGGTTTACGCCGGTGACGCACATGGAGAAGTTGCTGGTGGATCTTATTCGGAGGTTGAAATGACAGAGGTCTACTGCAGACGCCGCTATACTGTGGAGAGCAAGGAGTTGACAGAGTGATTGTATTCCTCGACCAGGTAATGGTAAAATCCAAGCTCCGACGGACAGAGACCTTTGTCCGTGGCGGCAACAACAAGAAGCAGTGGGATATTGACCGCTTCGAGTACCCCAGACCTGGCGTGGTCATTGGCTTCAGGACGTTGTCCAATGGTGAGTCTGAGTACAGCAGTGACGAGCCTATTGTCTACCACCCGAAACAGTACTTCAAAGCATTGCTGGTGGTGCTGGATGAGAAGCACAAGCCAGTTTATGTATTGCCTGAGGAGGTGTATTGAGATGAGCTGCTGGACGAAAGAACAACTCGAGAACATGCTTGAAGACGTTGTGAACGAACTCAACCTCTCCGACAGTATGATTGAAAAACATGGCCCTAGGGGAACGGCACCATCTGAGTTGGTGCGTCTTGTTTTGGAGCGCAAAGACTTAGAGATTGCAATGTTACAAAAAGCGGCTTTACTGCTTCTAAAATAATAGATATCATTCAATCTGAGAGTGCGGAGGTGAAGAGATGGCCGTACCAACTAACTGCCCCGAGTGCGGAGGTAGAATACAGCCCGCGGGTGGATGCTATTTCTGTGTGGAATGTGGGTGGGATGTATGTCATTAAAATTATCCGAGAAGCACTACGAAGCGACACGCGGTGATTGTTGTGATACCTACCAGACCTTGTCTGTTACTGTGGAGGCGGAAGAGACGGGACGGAACTTCCTCCGTTTCACCTTGATGGAGCAACGGTGGAGGTCGAAAGCCGAAGCTGCGGCGTATCCCAGGTGGGCTGGGGATAAAATCACCCAATTGGAGGTTTAATTGTGAGCAGACAACTGCGTAAATGTCATGTCTGCAGTGAGTGGTTCAACACCACACCTGCGATAATGATAGAGCACTACCAAAAATACCACGAGAAAGGCTTTGAAAAAGCTCGTGCAATAGCGGAGATGGTAGTAAATATTATGCATTACCAGACATTAGCTCGGGTAACTCCGTTTCCATTGAATATCCAGCATCATTTGGCTGAGGTCACGTGTAGAGCCCAGTTAGAGAAGATTATCGCTTACGATGTGCGGTTATGAGCTTCGACAAACACTACCCTAACCGCAAGGACTGGCGGAAGCCATACACCAAGAGCAAACGGTTCGACCGCTCGTGCCGCTGCCATGGTGGCTGTGATTATTGCCGAAATAACAGGCTTGCGGCGGATAAACGACGGTTGGAGGATGCTGAGGAGCGGATGAAAGTCCTATTAAATCAACCGTATAGCGAAAACTAAAAACTATTTTCACCATACCCCAAAATAATTGTTTACTTTTCTGTTTGAAGGATATATACTGATTTTAGGATTACAGAATTTCAAGGATTAAAAAGGAGAATGCTATGCGAAAGTCCATCCTCAAAATTAAAAGTTCTTACCACAACCTTCAGGGGTTAACAGTTAAACAGTTAGAATGCACTTTAACCTGCGGGCACAAGTATCTCACCACTACCCATAAAGCCCTTTACGAAAAGGTCGAATGCCCTCGCTGCCAACTGGTTGAAACGGATGAATCAGCTTCGTTTGCCTTTGGGGCTTAATATGCCCACCATCCACACAAACCACCAAGGGCACATCGCCATTGAGCTGCGGCGCATCGGTCGCAGTCTCAAGATGGTGGAAGCAATCCTCGGTCATGACGGTAAATTGCGCCGGGTGCGGAAGTTCTCTGCTTCCCAGTTTGACAAGGACTACCACCCGCTGCCTACTGCCATTGACCACGTAGCATTCAGGTGGCTGGAAAGCCACAATAACAACCAGCGCCTCCTGTCGGATGGCGCATTAAAGGAGCTTATCATGTTACTCATAATCAAGGACAACACTGTTCATGCCAAGTTTGCTGTAGATCAAGAGGACGCCTGTCAGTCTGTTGTTGATTCCATTGAAGGCTCCTGCGAGCTGATCAAGTCTGTCGCTGACCTTACTGAGTACAGCGGCAAGGATTTGGCCGAGTTGTATAATGGTCTGAGGCCGCTGTCTTCCGCAAAAGCTGGCTACCCGCTGAAGGAAAGCAAAGAGAAGCTGGCCCAGAAGGTTTGGGAACTGTGCAAAGCAATACTGCCCACGATTGAGAAAACAATCGCGAAGGCAGAAAAACCCGCTTCCACTGAGGTGAAGAAGCAAAAAGGAGGGAAGAAAATGAGCGACGGAATGAGGGGAAAATGCCGAGCATTTATGACTGCCGGTAAAGTGTTCACGATTGAGGAGCTGGCCACAGCGATGGGTGTAGAAGCAAAGGTCGCCAGAACCAAAATGGGGCTCATCACCAGAGACCCTGGCATAAAGCACGTCGGCCTGGTAACTGAGAAGCTGGAGGACGGATCCTATAAGGTCATCCAAGTACCTGAGGAAGTGGAAGCTGAGGAGAAGGCTCCGAAGAGCGAAGAGGCCGCCGAATAAGTTGGAGAAGAAGCCCACTAAAAACGAAGGACGCCCCTGGATAATACCAGGGGCGTCCTTGGAGTTACCAATGCCCAGCATCCTACTCGAAGCAGAGTCCATAGTAAACGGGCCCGAGCAAGACAACAGGAAATATGGCCCACCCCGAGAAGTGTTCCAGAGATATGCGGACATCTTCAACCTGATCTGCCCAACTCACACCCAGTTGACCGCGATGGATATCGCTTATGTGATGTACTCAGTTAAACTGGGACGTGAGTCATACCACCAGAAGCGAGACAACCGTGTTGACGCCTGTGGATATAAAGAAATAATCAATAAGTTGACGGAGGTATAAATTGAACATCGAAGATGTAGTCCTGAATCCTGCCTCAGAACGGCCAAAACAGCTCCTTAAAGCCATTTTTGAGAGGCAGACTGAGTTGCTCCATAAATACCACCCTATTGAGGCTAAAAACGGCCTTCTACAGACTGATGCTCACCCGCTGGATTTACATTGCAGGTTCTCTCAGGCTCGTATTAAGGATATGGCTTACCGAGCGGTGGAGGAACTGGTTGAGTCCGTGGATGCTGGTGACCATATCGAACATCGCCAAGAAGAGCTGGTGGACGCCCTCCACTTCATTGTGGAATTGGCTATTTGTGTTGACTTCACTCCGAGAACCCTGGATGAGTACTACGCCGCTGAGAGCGATTGCAACCATGTATATGGCATCATACATCACTTGGGAATGATGACTCATAAGTGCCGGAACAAGCCATGGAAACAGACACATCAATTAACAGATATCCCACGCTTCTATGCCTGTTTGGACCAGGCCTTCATTGCTTTCTTTGGGCTGATGAAGCATGAAGGTCTTTCGCCTGGGGGTGTGTATGACCTCTACTTCCGCAAGGCGGCCGTCAATAGTTTTAGGCAAATTTCAAAATATTAACCATTTTTAACCTGTCTGGAGAGTACATGCTAATCGACCTAATCCGAAAAGTCAGCTTCATGCCCCACGATGCGGGTATCTATAATGGGGTGCGTAAGATCGTCCGAGGCGTCACCCACCGGGTAACGACGCTTCCCATCCCCAACCTCGAAATGTTGGGATACAAAGAAGCCAAGATCCGACAACTGCTCCGAAATTATTACAACGAAGGAGAAATATCCTCCGCTAAAAAGAAGCTTCAAGTACGTCGGGCAGCTTCCCATACTTCGGTGTCAATATCCACCCTCGGAGGTGCTAAAGACTCACGGTCTCAGGGGTTTTGCATCAGAAACTTGATTATTACTCAGACTCCAAAATTCACTGAGGTGGATATTATCTGGAGGTCTACTGAGTTAATCCAGAAAAACACGGCGGACTACGCCCTGATTCCGTTGATTTTACAAGACCTGGACATTGCCCATGAGCCCTCAGTCTACCGGATGTATTTTGGTAACGCTTACGTAACGGCCTTGTTCATGCCACTGTTGTTTATTAACACCGATGGAATTGCATATTTTGAGCAGCTAAAGCAGGCGGATCCAAAATATTATAAAACCGCTCTCAGTGCTTTTGCTAAATTTACTGAGAAGACCTGCCGGTACAATTACAAGCACCGGGTGAAAATGTACAACTTCACTCACAAACACCTCCCAGTTAAAGAGCTGTACGACTATTGTGCAGACAATGGAGCTTCTTTTGCACTGGATGACGATGAAAAACACGAGGCCCGGATTTTAGAGCAGCAAGAGCAGGGCAATTGGAAGCAACTACCCCTGGAGGTTTAAGCAATGAGGATATTTCGAGACGGATATGAGGCGGTAAGAGAAGTAGAGCGGGACCTGTGGGAAATGAGTATTGATGTTCCCGCCGGCACGATGCAGGACAAAGACGTTCATGGTAACTCCGATTATGACACCAAAGAAGTCCAGGCGTACGGCTACACCCTGACCAGCATGAACAAGCTGCGGGAGATGGTCGAGTACCTGGGTGGCAATCTGGAGTGGGCTGATGCGGAGATGCTCGACCGCATCAGCCCTTGCTACATCAACCCCGGAGAGACGCACAAGCTGTTTCCAGCCTGGGAAGAGTTCCTTCGTGATGGCCAATTTTCTTACAGCTATAACGAAAGGTTCCGGGAGCAGCTACCTATTATTGTCAGAGAGCTTAAGCTTCGACCAAACACCCGACAGGCCGTCATGACAATGTTCGATCGTCATCAAGACGCTGGAAATTTTGGTGGAAAAGACCGCGTGCCATGCTCGCTGTCCTACCAGTTCTACATCCGGGGTGGTCAGCTAAACTTGATCTACACGATGCGTTCTTGTGACTTTCTCACACACTTTGTGCATGACGTGTACTTGGCCTGCGGTTTGCTGAAGTATGTGGCGGAAGAGCTCGGAGTTCCTGCTGGACACTTTGTGCATTTTATTGGGTCGCTTCATGCGTACAAAAAGGACCTTGCTGGGCGGGGGATCTTTTAATGGGGATGCTTCTGGAACTGATTGAAAAAGTGGCCTTTAGCCCAGACGATGAGAGTATTTACAATGGGTATAGAAAGGGAATTACGGGCGTGTTTTTAACTATACCTGAGATTCCCTGTGTTCGTATGGAGGACTTTGGGTATAATAGTCGGGCCAAACAAGCCCAATTGATGCGTAATTATTATAATCCGGGGGAAGTGGAAATAGCAAAAGCAAGGTTATTTGCCCGAAGAACTGCGGGTTTTTCTAGCATTGCTATTTCCACGGTGGGTGGAGAAAAACATAATAGTATGGGGCATTGTTTGCGGAATATTGTGGTGACACAAACCCCCACCCGTACTGAAATAGGAGTTTTCTGGAAAAACACGCAAGTAGTTCAAAAAAAACACGGCCGACTATTTTTTAATCCAAACCATCATAAACTCATTGGACCTTTTACATAAACCAAATCTATATAGGCTATACATTGACTCCGCCTTTATAACACCACTGGAGCTTCCATACTTATTTGTTCACACTGATCCAGTAGTGTTCTTGGAAAAAGTTAAGCTGTACAGCCCAAAATTTTATACATTAAGCATTAATTGGACTTCTGCTTTAATAAATCCCAAAAAAATACATAAATGGGGGGCATCAATAAAAGCCCAGGAGTGGTGTCTTAAATTTTTGGACATCCCTTTATTGACAAAGTACTGCCACGACAGTGGGAGGAGCTTCTAAAAATAATTGTTTACTTTTATGTTTGATCTGGTTATATTGTGTGTAGGATTATAGGAGGCATAAAATGAGAATGTGGATGGTCAACCCGCAGCTAATGTGCAATAAGCATCTCCTGGGTGAGCACGGCGAGTTGCACAAGTTCCTACATAATTGGGTAAAGCACCATAAAATCGATGGACGAATATCGGGGAATGCTATGGAGCCTTTGGCATATAAATCCAGGCATGACATATTATCCGGTGAGATGCTTCAACGAGGTATGAATCATAGATCGCCTTTGGAGCAACCGGACTTTAGTTATTTGCCTGTGGAGCAACAAAATTACAGGGTAGACAAGGAGCAATCCTTGTTGCTACTTCACACCCGTTGCGAGGCCTGCCATGCGTCCAACCCGTGACCAGTACTTTATCTCCATGGCTCAACTGGTAGCCACCAGGTCCACATGTCTTAGTCGGCAGGTTGGGTGTGTTCTGGTTAATGCCCGTAGCCATGTGGTTGGAACAGGCTACAATGGTCCCGCTTCCGGCCTGCCTCATTGCGAACGATGCTCCAGAGAACATCAGTCCGGCGCTGGGTTGGATGTTTGTCCAGCCACTCACGCAGAGACAAATGCACTGCTTCAGTGCCGAGATGTATACCAGATAGAAACGGTATATTGCACAGACAGTCCATGCTCTCACTGTATTAAGCTACTTCTTAATACATCCGCTAAAACGATTATATTCCATCGTCAGTACCCACATGAGTTGTCAAAACAACTGTGGGAGTCCGTTGGCCGCAATTGGATCCAGTTATGAGAAAGCGCCCAGGCTTCCACGACCACCCCGGACTCTTTCCCGTAATGGAGCTCAACCCAGTAAAAAGCCTATGGACCCCACCCGACCACTTCCCCGACCTTAGCCAAGCTAAAACCATCGCTTTCGATGTTGAAACATGTGACCCGCACCTGAAAGACTTAGGTCCAGGGTGTCCCCGCAAAGATGGTTACATCTGTGGGTTATCTGTGGGAACAGATGATGGTTGGCGAGGGTACTTTCCTATGCGGCATGAGCTGGGTGCTAACCTTGACCCTGAGACAGTCCTCCGTTGGGCAAAGACTGAGCTGGGTAGACCAAACCAAATGAAGGTCGGGGCTAACCTGTTGTATGACCTGGAGTGGTTGTCTCACGAGGGTGTTGAGGTTCAAGGCCCTTTATACGACGTCCAGGTAGCCGAACCACTTCTTGATGAGAACAAGTTTTCATACTCTCTGGAAACTCTGGCGCAAGATTACCTGGGTGAAGGTAAAGTTTCAAACGAGATGTATGAGTGGCTGTCTTCCGCGTATGGTGGACCAGCGACCAGGAAGGCACAAGCAGGACGCATCCACAGAGCCCATAGCGCCGTCGTAGGGCCTTACGCAGAGAGCGACGTGGATTTACCCTTACGTATTATGGAACACCAGCTTAAACGGCTTCATTTAGACGGCCTGATGGATGTTTTTAACCTGGAGTCGTCGCTCCTACCGATGCTGATTCAAATGCGAAAGCGAGGAGTGAGAGTTGATATCCCTCTGGCTGAGAAAATAGACCATGCCCTGGGGTTGAAAATCGCTGAAGACAATAAACGGTTCGTGGCAGTATTCGGCAAGAACGCCAACCCGAATATTCCTGAGACAATGGCTGCATTTTTCGACCAAGAAGGTGTTCCATACCCCAGGACCAAGACCGGTAAGCCCTCCATTACTAAAGAGTGGATGATGGTGTGTCCGCACCCCGCAGGTCAACTGATTCGTGAAGTACGGATGTGGGAGAAGTACAGGACCACCTTTGTCCGTGGATATATTCTGGATGCTCATGTTAATGGGAGGATTCACGGTCGCTTCCACCCGCTTAAGGGAGATGACAATGGCACCATAAGTGGCCGATATTCCTCGTCCATGCCCAACCTAGAGAATATCCCAGCAGGTGAAAAAGACTCCACAACTCTCACAATCGATGGTGAAGTTAGGAAGCTCGGGAAGTGGATTCGAGCAATGTTTGTACCAGACGAAGGTGAAGTATGGTCTTCAGACGATTATAGTCAGGTGGAATATAGAATTCTGTGTCACTATGGGACTGGGGATTCCGCCGAAAAAGCAAAAGAAATGTACCGCAAAGACCCCACCACTGACTTCCATAATATGGTTGTTGAGATGACGGACCTCGGTCGTAAACGAGCCAAAATGATCAACTTTGGGAAAGCTTATGGGGCTGGAGCTCCTACATTGGCCAACAATATGGGTGTGTCAGTACCTGAAGCACAAGAATTTATTGACCAGTATGATGAAAAAATGCCATTTGTTGGTGAACTGTTGAAAGCTTGCTCTGAGGTTGCTACCAATCGGGGTTATGTTAAAACCATTTTAGGCCGTCGAGCCCGGTTCGAATTATGGGAGGAGCGCGGATCTCGCCGGGGCGAACTGTTGCCAAAAGACAAGGCAACTGGAAAATGGGGTCGCAAGATCCAACGAGCTAGATGCTACTCGGCGCTTAACAGGGTTATTCAAGGGGGTGCGGCGGATATTTTCAAGACTGCCCTGAATAAGATACAGTCCGCAGGGATATTTAATGTTCTGGGGTGCCCGGTCAACCTAGTCCATGATGAAATATGCTGGAGCATTCCACCTGGGAAAGAGGCCGCGCAGGCCCATGCTGAGGCTCTGGATATTATGAAGGCCGCAGTTAAGCTTACCGTGCCGCTGCTTGTGGACAGTGAAATGGGGCCCTCTTGGGGTGAGGTAAAATAATCATTTACAAATCCATTTGTTTACTTTATAAAGTAAATATCAAATCTTAGGATTACAGGAGGTAACAAATGGGAATGATGCGAGGTGGACCACGGAAGAAGGTAGCAATACCTAAGTTCAAAGGTCGTAGCTTAACCCTGGAAGAAATTGCAGCTTGTGGGTATACACCACCACTGTCAGCAAAAGAAATCCAGGACAAAAACTCCATACCCTCCCCTGACCGGTCGCATACCAAGGTGAAGAAGAACCACAAGGCTAAGAGTAAAAACTAGGATTACAGAATTTCAAATGGAGGTGCAAGATGCTCAGTATTAAGAACCGCTACACTGGTGATGTGTTGTTGGAAGTTGAGACTTTGGCGGACGCCGACCTGACGGACGCCGACCTGACGAGGGCCGACCTGACGGGGGCCAACCTGGCGGAAGCCAACCTGACGAGGGCCAACCTGACGGACGCCAACCTGACGGACGCCAACCTGACGAGGGCCAACCTGGCGGAAGCCAACCTGACGAGGGCCAACCTGACGGACGCCAACCTGACGGACGCCAACCTGACGAGGGCCAACCTGACGGACGCCGACCTGACGAGGGCCAACCTG